>Ga0116129_1000006_pt1 | contig 164563 bp, 130 predicted proteins | sample June2015DPH_17_2_FD_89732 | JGI IMG/M metagenome (GOLD analysis project Ga0116129, IMG submission 89732) | Peatland microbial communities from SPRUCE experiment site at the Marcell Experimental Forest, Minnesota, USA - June2015DPH_17_10 | ecosystem: Environmental > Terrestrial > Soil >... | reverse complement strand
GTAGGCATTGAGACGAGTGCGCTGGGTGCCGGCCTGACTGCCGGGTGCGGCAGGGCGGGTGGATTGAGTGGGATACTCGGCGTCGTGCCTGGCGATGGCGTCGGCCATTGCCTTTTCTCTGTCGAACATTGGTAGTACCTCTATTCCCAGCAGTAGCATGGCGACATGGGGCTGCAAGGGAGGAAGGCCGGTATGTGGCTGAAAGGAAAGGGCAATTTTATTTTTGGAACGCGTGACCCAACATTTCAGTCCCTACGGGACTGGGGTTACCGGCCAGTCTCAAAATGCCTACGCGGATAAACTCGATCTCGATGCCGGCCTCGGTCGCCATCTTCCCGGCGTTCTATACGCTGTACATAGCGGAATGTCAGCATCGGGCGTTAGACGTCCTGGTGAGGTTGCGCAGCGATAGACCCCACCGACCCGAGTTGCAGAGATCGAGGCCGCAATAAGAGCCTTCTAGCGAAAATTGTCGACCAGCATAAGATTGCTCCCTGCTTCCCGGTCCATCTGGGAGTAGATCAGCCAGTGTCCGTCCGGCGAGACGCTCAGACCCATATTTGGCGGTTTATCCGGAGTAAGAAGCGCGCGTGATTTCCCGGTGGCGAAACTGAAGAATTGCAGGACCTCGTGGGGTCCCCGCGAGTAGTAATAAATCCCCTTATGCGTGAGGGCAAAGCCAACATCCGCAATTGGGCCATTCACCACCCGTACCGAACCGCCGCCGTCGGTCTTGGCGTTCCAGATACTGCGGTCATTGTCGTACCAGATCGACTTGCCGTCTCCCGATTCGATGACATTTTGCCCGCCGCTTTTAGTAACCTGCTCCGGCTCCCCGGCGCCCGTCGGAATCCGCCATATCCCTTGCCGCCCGGACCTCTGCGAAGTGAAATAGATCCACTTCCCGTCATGCGACCAGTTTGGCCTGGAATTGTTCCAGTCCTTAGTTATTTGCCGCGGCTTGCCGCCCTGGGCAGGCGCAGTGAAGATTTGCCAGCGGCCATCGATCTCGGAATCGAAGGCAATCCACTGCCCGTCGGGCGACCACTGTGGACTTCCGGAGTAGCCTGTCTGCGAGAGTTGAGTGGTGAAGAGCTTAGAAGGGTTGGCGCCGTCGGCGTCGCATACCCAGATCTCGTCGCGGACGGAAGCCCGATTCGAGGCAAACACGATTCGGTTCCCATCGGGTGAGTATTGAGCGGAAAGCTCCACGCCGATTGACGGGATGAGTACAGTGGGCGCCTGGGAGGGGTCGGACAGATTCACTCGCCGAAGGTTGAAGACCGGGCCGGATCGTTGAGCGTAGACCAGACGGTTGCCCTGGTGGGAAATGGCAGGCCAAGTGGCATTTTCTCCGTGAGACAACAGCAGCGGCCTCGGCGACGCGGGGGCGGAGACGGCTGTTCTCCACAGCGCTAGCGTTCCGGCCCGGTTGGACGAAAAAACATACACCCGGTCGCGTCCCGGAAGCTGCTGCCGTCTGCCATCGATTGGATGGTTCTCTGTCGGCAGGTCCCGGATACCCTCGTGCGGCGCTGGTCCGAGGTCATGTCGATCGCCGTCCGCACCAGCGTCGAGCCGTTGGGCATGATCGAACTGCTGCGCCATCAGGTGCGCGGGGCCGCCAACGATCAGGTGCTTTACCAGGTCTACTCGATGGAGCAACTCGCCAGCGCTTCGCTCGCCCGGCAGCGCTTTCTCCTGCTGTTGTTCGGCATCTTCGCCGGCCTGGCTCTGCTGCTCGCCTGCATCGGCATCTACGGCGTGCTGGCCTACCTGACCAGCCAGCGCGTGCCCGAGATCGGCGTCCGCATGGCGCTCGGCGCCAGCGCGGGCGAAGTCATGCGGCTGATCCTGCAACAGAGCTTTGTGATGATCGGCATAGGCGTCGCCATCGGTATATCCGCAGCCGCGGCAGCCGGGCGCCTCTTGGCGCAACTGGTTGAGGGAATGCAGCCCGTGGACCCATCCACTTTCGCGATTACCATTCTCGTGCTGGTGTTGGCCGCCTTCTTCGCAAGCTTCATACCGGCACGCCGGGCGAGCCGGATCGACCCGATGCGCGCCCTTCGCCAGGAATAGCAATCGCCGTTACAATATTCGCCGTACAATAGAGGTATGCCGATCTACGAATACCGCTGCGAAGACTGCGGAACCAAATTCGAAAAATTGATTCGCCGCGCCTCCGATCAGGCGGAGTGCCCGTCCTGCGGCCAGAAGCACCTCGCACAAGAGCATTCCACTTTCGCCGCGCACGCCGGCGGCGGTTCCAAGTCCGCCGATATGCCGGTCTGCCCCAGCGGCCGCTGCAGTAATCCCGGCATGTGCGGCATGAACTGAGTAGCTCAGTTAAGCTAGCGCGCCGCCAGCACCTGCTCCACGAAGGCCCGCTCGATAGGCCAGTACCCGAACACCCGCGATCCCTTGCTTTGAAAGCTGCCCAACGTCAGTGGTCCGCTAAGGTCGGTTGGGCTTGGCTTCTGGCCCGACTGTGCAATCACCTTGCGCAGAACCTCGGTGATCTTCGTGAGGACGGCCGCGGTCAGAGCCGCATCCTCATCGCTGCGGCATAGAACGTTGAGGCGCGCTGCGAGCCGGTTGCCCTCCGGCGCGAAGCCGATGGTCACGCTCTTGGCATCCTCCACGCTCTTGGCGAACTGCCGCGTGCCGTCCGGCAAGCTGTCCGGCGATTTCAGAATCGCCGGGGGAAGAAGCAGCCAAACCGCGGCATCCGGAACCGGCGTGGGCGCGCCCGCCTCGGTGATCTCCATGCGTAGCGCCGCGGTGGCGTCCGGACTGACAGCCATCGCCATCAGGCCTGTCTGCACCGGCAGGAAGGAAATCTTGCGGTCGGCCGTGCTGCCGGCCATCTGGCAGACCGAGTTATAGCACTCGCCGTGCTGTTCCTTTACGTAATCGCGCAGGGCCTTCCAGTCGAACCGTCCCTTGGCCAGAATATACTTCCCGGTAGGCGCAAAGGCCGCCAGCGCGCTATCCAGATCCTGTACGTAATTGAAGTCGGTATCGCGGACGAAGCTCTCATATTCCGGCTCCTGCCCCAATTTCGAGCCGTCCAGCAATTGCAGCAGTCCGGCCCGCCGCAGCGCGCTGAAGTCGATATAGAGCAGCAGCGCATCCTGCGCCGGCAGCCGTTTGATCAGCTCCGCCGGCGCGATGGCGCGCGCCCGATACGCCACGACTCCCCACACCGCGGCGCCGCACGCCGCCACGATGCAGAGAACGAACAGCCACGCCTTGATTCTTGCGGTCACAAGGGCAGTATCACACAACCGCCGCCCGTATAGCTCAGCCGCTGTCGTCGCGGGGGGCGTCAGGGCAGGAAGCCTGTGAAACGTACCGATAGAAGTCTCTTTGAGGACGAATGCCCAATGACGATTTCTCGCGGCTTGCCGATAGTGCGATCGGCGTGCGCGAAAATCGGCGTTAGTTAATGGATCGTTGAGGAGGGAAATGGCCTCGACAAAGCTGGCTGGGATCGCTAATCGAAAAGCTGGTTAAGTTAGCGTTAGCTTAGGAGTGCGCTTCTGGCGCATAGACCGGCCAGGAGGCCGGTCCCACAAAAACCCAGATGTCCACGCAGAGCTTGCCTTGCAGACGAGCGAGCGGTACACGGCATGAGGCGCGCAGGCTCCGCTCAATCTCCGGAGCGCGCCGCCGCGATCCGGACGCGCCGCCCTACATCGGCTTCGGGGCCGCAGCCAAGCGCTATATACTCCGCCACGGTGTCCGGAGGATCTTCCACAAAAAGCCTCCAGCAATCGATGAGTACGCCGCCGCGCTTCATATCGGCGGCCCGCAGTTCGTGAAATTCGCTCCACGGAGTCATGATGGCCAGGACATCGGCCCGATGCGCGCAATCCTTAGCGCTGGCGGCGAAAGCCACGGCGCCGTCCGGCACCCGCAACCGCGCGTTGTCCATGGCCGCGGGATCGAATGCGATCACACGGATGCCGCGCTTCAGCAGGCGCTGCACCAGATCGAGACCCTGCGATTCCTCGACTACTTCAGTGTCGGGCTTGTAAGATAATCCCAGCACGCCGGCCGTCCCATCCTGCGGCAAGCGCGAAACCACCAGATCCACCAGGCGCTCCACCTGCCGCCGGTTGATCTGGTCGGTGGCTTCGGCCAGCAGCGCGGGAACGCCGTTGGCCCGCGCCAGGGCTGAGAACGCGATGTTGTCGCGCGGAAAGCAGGGGCCGCCGTAACCCAAAGCGCCCTTCAGATACTTGCGGCCGATGCGGGAATCGCACCCGATGGCTGAAGTGACCACATCCACCTCGGCGCCCGGCAGAGTCTCGCACATCTGCGCCAGCATGTTGGCGTAGGAGATCTTGGTGGTGACGTAGGTGTTCACCGAAATCTTGGTGAGCTCGGCGTTGACGAAATTCATCCGCTGGATGCGCGGGTCGCTATCGCACATGCCCTTGTACATCTTTTCGAGCAGGCTGCCCGAACGCGCGTCGGATTCGCCGATGAGGATCATGTCCGGGTTGAGCATGTCGTGAAGCACGCTGCCAAGGGCGATGAACTCGGGGTTGTAGCACAGGCCAAAATCCACGCCGCACGTTTTGCCGGAGTGAGCTTCGAGGGCCGGCAGCACCTGGCCGCCGGTAGCTCCCGGCATCACCGTGCTGCAGAGCGCCACCAGGTGCCATTCGTTCTTCTTGCGCAGAGCGGCGCCGATTTGCTCGGCGGCGTCCAGAACGTATTTTACGGAGAAGGCGCCGTCGGGGCCGGAAGGCGTGGGTACGATGATGAAGGTGATCTCACTGGCGAGGATGGCCTCCTCAAAACTCTGCGTCGCCGTAAGGCGCTCGCGATTGCCGTGGATCATCTCGGCGAGGCCGGTCTCATTTACCGGCGCCCGGCCCTGCTGCAGCGCGGCGACGAACGCGGGGTTCAGATCCACTCCAATGACGGTGTGGCCCTTGTGCGCCATCACGGCCGCCATGGGTGAGCCCAGCTTCCCCAAACCTATAATCGATAGTTTCATAATAATTCTCAACTCCGCGGTGTGTACAACGCAGGGCATGGCCCCGCGCCACGGACCTACTCCTGACGAACTATGGGCATCCGCCAGCCGGTGCCGAATGCGCGCGACGTAACCTTAAGAACCGGGGCGGCCTGCTTGCGCTTGAACTCCGCGATGCGCACCAGGCGCAACACCTTGCGTACGGTTGCCTCATCGAAGCCCTGCGCGACGATCTCTTCCGCCGACTGGCACTGCTCGACGTGCCGCTCGAGGATTTCGTCGAGCAATTCGTAGGGAGGCAGGCTGTCCTGATCGGTCTGATCCGGCCGCAACTCGGCGGACGGAGCCTTGGTCAGAATGGATTCCGGAATGACGGCGCCGCGCCGGTTCCGCCAGCGCGATACGCGATACACCATCATTTTCGGCAGATCCGCGATCACGGCGAGGCCCCCGTTCATGTCGCCGTAAAGCGTGCAGTAGCCAACCGACATCTCCGACTTGTTTCCGGTGGTCAACAACATAGAGCCGTACTTATTGGACAATGCCATCAGCAGATTTCCGCGGATGCGGGACTGGATGTTCTCTTCCGTTACGTCTTGCGGGAAACCTTGAAACGCCCCTTTTAAAACGGCCCCGTAGGTTTCCATGATATCAGCGATGGGCAGCGCGATCGTCCGGATGCCGAGGCTGCGGGCCAGATCCACCGAGTCGCTGACGCTGCCGGGACTGGAATAAACGGATGGCATCATGACGCCGAGCACGTTTTCCGGCCCCACGGCATCGGCGGCGATGGCCGCGGTCAAGGCCGAATCGACGCCGCCGGAAAGGCCCAGCAGCACCTGGCGGAAGCGCGTCTTTCGCACGTAATCGCGAACGCCCAGGACGAGCGCGTTCCAGATCTCAGCCTCCGGCTCGAAATCGTCTGCCGCGATCAGGCCGGTTCCGTCGGGGAGGTCCAACATGAGGATGTCTTCTTCGAACCCCTTGGCGCGGGCGAACATGACCCCTCCGGAATTGAAGGCGCAACTGCGGCCATCGAAGATCAGATCGTCATTGCCGCCCACCTGATTGACGTAAGCCAATGGAATGCGATGGCGGCGCGCCATGTGGCCCAGCATCTCCTCGCGCATGGGCTGCTTACCCGCGGTGAACGGAGATGCCGAAAGGTTGAGAATGGCGTCGACGCCGGCCTGGGCCAGAGCTTCGACGGGATCTTCGTGATAGCGCCTGCGCTGCCAGAAATCGCGATCGTTCCAAACGTCTTCGCAGATGCTGATGCCCAGGCGGCGGCCGTTCCATTCGAGAATCTGCAGCCCCTGGGCCGGCTCGAAGTAGCGGTCCTCATCGAACACGTCGTAAGTGGGCAGCAGCGTCTTGTGAAATGAGGGGCCAACCGCGCCATCTTTCAGCAGAACGGCGCTGTTGAAAAGCGGACGGCCCATCTCGGCGGGATTGGGCGTGGCCACCCCCACCAGCAGCGCGGGAGCGTCCCGAAGTTCCTCCGCGATGCCGGTCAACATACGGCAACTGCGCTGTACGAAGCCCTTGCTCATCAGCAGATCGCGGGGCAGATAGCCCATCAAGGCGAGCTCGGGCGTGACCACAAGCTCCGCGCCTTGCGATTGGGCGCTGCGGACGCCGCGGACGATCAACGCAGCGTTTCCCGAGAGATCGCCGGCCGTGGGATTGATCTGGAGCAGAGCAATGCGCAAAATGCGTACCTGCTTGAGTTGATTGGGCAAATAACCCGATTGGCCAGTATAACATCAGGCGGCGCCGGTCTTGCCCGATTTCGGCGGCGGATGGCGGCGGGCGGCGCTGCCTTGAGATGCGCGTGCGGTGAAGTGGCAACCTGCGCTGCGCGATCGGGCGGGATTATCGGTCTAATCTAACGGCCGGGGACAACGCGCGAAGGTATGGTTACGGACGATTGCCGCTCTGTCCAATTGGTACCTTGACATTCTACCTACATAGCGTATCATACTAGATAAGTATGGCTGACAAGAAGACCGATCTCATCCAAGGCACGCTCGATTTGCTGATTCTGAAAACCGTCGCGCACGAGCCGATCCACGGCTATGGAATCGCGCAACGGATCCTTTTGACCTCGAAAGAGATTTTGCAGGTGCAGCAGGGATCGTTGTATCCGGCCTTGCACCGGTTGCAGCGGAAAGGGCTGCTGACGAGCGAGTGGAAAGAATCGGGCAGCGGGCCGATGGCGAAGTACTACTCGTTGACTGCCGCAGGGCGGAAAAGTCTGCAGGAAGAAAGAGCGCAATGGCAGCGCTATGCCGGCGCGGTGGCGCTGGTGCTGGAAGATTAGCGAGGAGGACTTATGCAATTCCCCTGGAATCGGATGGAGACGGAACTGAAGCGCGAGCTTGCCCATCACCTGCACGAGTTGACGGCGGAGTATCAACGCCGCGGATACTCTCGGGCGGAGGCGATGCGGATGGCGAAGCGGGAATTCGGCGGCGCCGAGCAGGTGAAAGAGAGGTGCCGGGACGAGCGGCGGTGGGCGTGGATGACTGGCATCCGGCAGGATGTGGTCTTTGCCTTTCGCCAGATGCGACGTTCCCCCGGCTTTGCCGTCACCGCCGTCCTTATCCTGACGCTCGGGATTGCCGCAAACGTCATCGTTTTCGGCGTGCTGCAGGCGTTGATTCTGCGGCCCCTCGATCTGCCCCATGCGGACCGGGTGATGACCCTTCAGCCCAAACGCGAGAGCCCCTTCGTCGCGTATCCGGAAGTGCGCGATGTACGCGATAGCAATACGGTATTTTCCGCTGTAGCCGCTTTTGAGGTGCACGATTTTGGTCTGGAAGCCAACGGCGCCACCCGGCCTGTCTGGGGGTGCGAAGTGAGTGGGCAGTACTTCGAAGTGGTCGGCATCAAGCCGTTCCTCGGGCGTCTGCTGCAGCGCGCCGATGACGATCATCCCGGCGCCTCGGAGGCCGCGGTGCTCTCCTGGCCGGCATGGAAGAGCGATTTTGGCGCGGACCCCAACATCGTGGGAACCACGGTCCGCATTGACAAGCATCCATACACCATCGTCGGCGTCACGCCTGAAAATTTCTACGGGACTGAAAAAATGGGCCAGGCTGACATTTTCGTTCCGATGGCGAATGAGGCGTCGCTGGACGGGGCCAACTGGCTTGATTCGCGGAGCTATAAGAATCTCTTTTCGATCGTGCGAGTCAAGGATGGCGTGACGATGCCCCAGGTGCAGGCTGAATTGGACACGATTGCCGCCCGCATTGCCCGGCAGTATCCGAAGGATGAGGAGGGTTTGGCCCTCAAGCTGGCTCGTCCTGGTATGATCGGTGATTTTCTCGGCGGGCCGGCGCGCGGTTTTCTGGCTGGGGTGATGGGGCTGGCCGGTATTCTGCTGCTCGCCGCCTGCGCCAACCTGGGCAGCCTGTTCGCAGCGCGTACGGCCGACCGCACGCGCGAGATTGCCATCCGCCTGGCGATTGGATCGAGCCGCTGGCGCATTCTCCGCCAGGTCTTGGTGGAAGCCTTTCTGATTTCGATCTTCGGGGGCGCGTGCGCCTGCGGCCTGGCGTGGATGGCCCTCGCCGGCCTGGCTGGCTGGCATCCACCCACCCCGTACCCGATGAAGTTCCTGGTATTGCCGGAGCCATCGTTGATCGCGATGGCGTTGCTGACCTCGGTGCTGGCCAGCGTACTGTTCGGGGTGACGCCGCTGCGGCAGATATTCAAGACCGATCCAAACGACGCGATTAAGAGCGGCGGAAGCCAAGGCTTCGCAGGACGCCGGTGGGCGCTTCGCGATTGTCTGCTGGCGGCGCAGATCGCGCTCTGCTGCGTCACCGTGACGGCTGCCTTTGTCTCGCTGCGCGGCTTGGGCAGAGCCCTCACCATGGACCTGGGTTTCAAGCCGCAAAATGCTGTGCGTACGAAATTCGATCTGAGCCAGGCGGGCTATACCAGCGATGCCGCCGCCGATCGCTTCCAGCGCCAGTTACTGGAAAGGATCTCGCAAGTCCCGGGAGTGGAAGCGGCAGGCTACGCGAATGCCACGCCCCTCGACATGGACACATCCGGCACTGCTGTCTTCTCGCAGCAAAGTATCGATTTCAAACCCTCAAGCAAAGCGTTCGATAGCTATCTCTACGAGGTCTCACCTGGATATTTGGCCGCCTCTGGAACGCCGCTGCTCGCGGGACGCGATCTGAGTTTTGCGGACACTGCGAAGAGCCCGGCGGTTGCGATTGTGAATCGGGAGTTCGCACGGCGGCTCTTCCGCTCGGAGGACGCAGTCGGACGTTATTTTAAAGACCGCTCCGGTGCGTCGATCCAGATCGTGGGCATCATGGCGGATGGAAAATACTTCACGCTCAGTGAAGATCAGGACCCCGCGGCGTTCTTCCCGATCTCGCAGAAAGGGAACACGAGCACGGCGCTTGTGGTCCGGACCCGGCGCGACGCGGCCGATATGGTAGCCACCATTCGCAAAGTAGTCCACGATCTGGACCACGCCGTTCCTATTCGGGAATCGGGCCCCTGGAACAGCCAGCTTGGAATGAGTCTCTTTCCCTCCCAGGCGGCTACAACCGCCCTCGGCCTTTTTGGCGCCTTTGGACTGCTGCTCTCGATCGCCGGAACCTTCGGCCTGGCCTCATATACGGTTAGCAGGCGGCTGCGCGAGCTGAGTCTCCGCGTCGCGCTGGGCGCCCAGGCGAAGCAGATTCTCTCAGCCGCGCTCGGCCGTATGCTGATCCTGCTCGCGAGCGGCTCTGTGGTTGGCATTGCGCTGGGCGCGGCGGCGAGCCGGCTCCTCTCGGCGATTGTCTTTCAGGCCTCGGCGCAGGATCCATTTGTGCTTGCCTGCGTCGCATTTACTATGGTGCTCACTGGAACACTTTCGGTCGCCGGTCCGGTGAGACGCGCCCTGAGTATCGACCCGGCAAAGATGCTCCGCGAACAATAATTTTCAGGCTGGAACTGAAAAGGCTGCGGCAACGGGCGGCTCATTTCCGAGAAGGAATTGAGTGACGCTCTCCGATGGTAGGATTGCGTGCCGGGGAGATCCGCACTGGCTATTCCTTGATCGGGTTGCTCGCTAGCAGTGCCCTCCGCTTCACCGGTGCTCGCAGATTAACATGCAAGTCCGTAGGGGCCGGGGCAAGGGGGCGCCTGTCACTTAACTTAACGTCTCCGATTCGAAGCGCGTTCACACGAGTGTGAACGCTGCACGCATAAGTGCGTGCGCCACGATTTGGTCGCCGAGCATTTCAATGAGCTATGCTATGAGCGGGAATCGCGTGATGATGGACCTTAAGATTTTACTCGATACGCCTCCGTGGGACTGGCCAAGGGATGCCGGTAAGTTGTTTCTTAAAATTCTGACCGATCGGAGGGCCGCTGAATCGGACCGGTTGATCGCCGCCGATCTGGCAGGTGACTTTACGGTGATCAACGACGATTTGGCAGGCGCCTTATTGGCCGTTGTGGGTAGCGCCAATGAGCCAGAGCAACTGCGCGCCAAGGCGGCGATTTCTTTTGGGCCGGCCCTGGAACAGGCCTACACGGACGAATTCGAGGACCAGGACGATGTACCCATTACCGAGCGCATGTTTCGCAAGATCCAAGAGTCGCTCGAGAAGCTCTACCAAGATAGCAGCACTCCCAAGGAAGTACGGCGGAGAATCCTCGAAGCATCGGTGCGCGCCCCCGAGACGTGGCACCAGGATGCGATCGGGGATGCATATTCCAGCGGAGACAGAGAGTGGATGCTGACCGCTGTGTTTTCGATGCGATGGGTTCGCGGTTTCGACGATCGGATACTGGCGGCCTTGAAGAGCGCCGACCCGGAGATCCACTATGAGGCGGTCGAGGCGGCCGGCAACTGGGAGTTGGACGCGGCCTGGCCGCACATCGTCAACCTCATCAAAGACAGTCACACGCCAAAGAACTTATTGCTTGCGGCTATCGGCGCCGTCGGCAGTATCCGTCCCGTGGAGGCGCGGAAAATCCTGGTAGAGCTTGCCGACTCCGACGACGAAGAAATCGCGGAGGCAGCCGACGAGGAGCTGTCGATGATGGAACCAGATTTAGACGACGAGGATGACGACGAACCCCTGCTCAACCAGTTCGAAAAACAAGACAATAAGTGGGTCAATTGAGTGTGGGCCTGGGACGGGGACGCGAAAAGAAACTCGGGCCACGCTACCTTTTTTGGCGAAGTCCGTCTGACTCTGAGTATTGTTCCTTAACTCCTCCGAGCCGAAGCGCGTTCACACGAGTGTGAACGCTGCACGCATAGTGCGTGCGCCACGGTTTGCGATGAAAAGTTGCAGCAGACAGGTAACAGACCACGAAAGGCGATGGTCTGTTCTACTTATTTTGCGTGCACGGCGTCAAACTCGGCGCCCTTTTCCTGGGTGGCGTACCGCCGCAGATCGGCAAGCGTCATCGTCACCAGGTCTTTCTCGATATCCTCGCCGGTTTCTACTAACTGGAGCAGGTGCGCCGCAGCCAGCCTGGAGCACCACGGGTCATCGATCTTGCGGCCGGTTTCGCGGCTCACGGTGAGAAGATCGGCGTGCTGCAACGCAATGGTCTTTTCCGTACGGCCTTCGTTTTCATCCACCAGGACGAACTTCACGTCGATAGTGTCGGAATGACGAATGGAAATGGCCGTCTGGAGCCACTTGAACATTACCTGGAACTTGCGGCCGAAGGGGTCCGGCCCAGCTTCGAACTGGCGAAAATTCAGCATCTATACGGTATATTGTGGCATAAGCCCGCGATTCCCATGAAAGCAGCAGAGCTCGTTTCCACTCGTCAATTCCGGTTGGCCGAAATGCCTGCCGAAGACCCCGCGCCAGATGAAATACAGGTGCGCGTGGATGCCGTCGGCATCTGCGGATCGGACCTGCATTACTATGCCGAAGGCGCGGTGGGCGATACGCCGTGCGTTTTCCCCATGGTGATGGGCCATGAGCCCTCGGGCACGGTGGTGAAGTGCGGCGCGGGCGTCACCGGATGGTCGCCCGGCGATCGCGCGGCGCTCGAGCCGGCGCTCTTCTGCTACCACTGCGAGTTTTGCCGCACCGGGCACTTCAATGTGTGCGCCAATATCCGTTTTCTGAGCACGCCCGGGTATCCAGGCTTCTTCCGCGAATTCGTCAACCTTCCCAGCGCCAATCTGCTGGCGATTCCGAAAGAGATGTCGATGGAACTGGCTACGCTCGCCGAGCCGCTGGCGGTGGCGCTGCATTCCATGAAGTTCGCGGCGCTTGACCCGGAGGATACGGTAGCCGTCTTCGGCGCCGGGCCCATTGGGCTGCTCACCATCGCCTGCGTGAAGATCGCCGGCGCGCAGCGTATCTGGGCGGTGGACCCGGTGGCGCATCGGCGCGACCTGGCCTTAGAGATGGGCGCCGACGTCGCCCTGGACGCGGTGGATGCGGCGCGCCAGATTGAGAGCGATACCGGCGGACGCGGCGTCGATTGCGCCATCGATTGCGCCGCCAAGGAACATACCACCAACGACGCCATCCGCGCCGTGCGCAACGCGGGCCGCGTAGTGATCACCGGCATCCACGCCCAGACCCACGTGCCGTTCGCGATGTCGCCGATGCGGCGGAAAGAGCTGGCGGTTTTCAACGTGCGCCGCTCTAATCACGAAACGCGCGACGCGCTGGAGATGCTCACGGAGCACGCCCGCTGGTTTGCGCCGCTGGTGACGCACACGCGTTCCATGGACCAGATCGCGGAAGCGTTCGCGATCGCCCACGATTACACGGACGGAGTTGGGAAGATGGTAGTGAAACCGTGACGAATGTTTCTCTCGGCAAGAACAAGATCAAGATCCTGCTGCTCGAGGGCGTTCATCAGAGCGCCGTGGAAGCCTTCCGCGAAGACGGCTACAGCAACATCGAGTATCACCCCAAGTCAATGGCCGAGCCCGACCTGCTCGCCGCCGCGGCCGACGCGCACTTTGTGGGTATTCGGTCGGCCACGCAATTGAACGCGGAATTCTTCGACCGCGCCACGCGCCTGGCCGGCGTGGGCTGTTTCTGCATCGGCGTCAACCAGGTGGATCTGGACGCCGCGCAAGATAAAGGCGTCCCGGTTTTCAACGCGCCTTTTTCCAACACGCGCAGCGTAGCCGAGTTAGTGCTGGCGGAAACCATCATGTTGTTGCGCGGCATTCCGCATCGCAACGCGGCCGCAAAACGCGGCGGCTGGGTGAAGACCGCGGCGGGGTCGCGCGAGGCGCGCGGTAAAAAGCTGGGCATTGTGGGATACGGCCATATCGGTTCGCAGATCAGCGTGCTGGCCGAAATGTTGGGCATGCAGGTGATGTTCTACGACGTCGAGACCAAACTGACGATGGGAAACGCCCGCGCCATGCCGTCACTCGACGCCTTACTGGAAGCGGCCGATGTGGTGACGCTGCACGTGCCGGAAACGGCGCAGACGCAGGGCATGATCGGCGCCGCGCAGCTGGCGCGCATGAAGCCGGGCGCGCACCTGATCAACGCTTCGCGCGGCACGGTGGTGGATATCGACGCGCTGGTGGAAGCGCTGCGTTCGAAACATATAGCCGGCGCGGCCATCGACGTGTTTCCCACGGAGCCCAAGACGGCGACTGACGAATTCCTTTCGCCGCTGCGCGCTTTCGATAACGTGATTCTGACGCCGCACGTGGGCGGCAGCACCGAGGAAGCGCAGCAGAATATCGGCATTGAAGTGGCGGGCAAGCTGATCAAGTACAGCAATAACGGGTCCACGCTGAGCGCCGTCAATTTCCCCGAGGTGTCGCTGCCGGAGCATCCGGGCAAGCACCGGCTGCTGCATATTCACCGGAATCAACCGGGCGTGCTATCGCAAATCAACGCGATTTTTTCGGAGCGCAGGATCAATATCGCGGGTGAGTATTTGCAGACGAATGCGCGGATCGGGTATGTGGTGATCGATGTGGAGGCGGACGATCGCGCGGAGACTCTGGAGGCAAAACGGCTGCTGGATGAGGTGCCGGGGACGATTCGGACGCGGATCTTGTATTAGTTTCTCTACTCATCCATGGAGACGGCTTCCCGGCGACTCCCGGCGAACCCCGGCGACAGGCCAGGAGGCCTGTCGTACTTCGCTATGATGAGGAGATGACAAGCACCCTTCCTCCCCTGGTGGAGAACCTTGCCCAGGCCACGATGGACCTGGACCGAGACTACGTTCTGCAAAACTACGCGCGCTATCCGCTGGTGGTGGCGCGCGGCAAGGGCTGCTACATTTACGACACGCAGGGGCGCCGCTATCTCGATTTCATCACGGGAATCGGCGTGAATGCGCTGGGGCACGCGCATCCGCGCATGGTCAAGGTGATTCGCGAGCAGGCGGGGCTGATCGTACACACGTCCAACCTCTACTATCACCAGTACCAGGGGCCGCTGGCGCAGCGCCTGGCGCAGATCAGCGGATTGCAGCGCGTGTTCTTCGCTAACACCGGATCGGAATCGGTGGAGTGCGCGCTGAAGATGATTCACTCGCACGGCCGGGCGATTCACGCGGATAAATACGAGATTATTTCGCTCGACAATTCGTTCCATGGCCGCACTATGGGCGCGCTATCGGTCACCGGCCAAACGAAGTACCGCGCCGATTTCGAGCCGCTGATTCCAGGCGTGAAATTCGTGCGCGCGAACGATATCGAGGCGCTCGAAGGGGCGTTCAGCGAGCGCACGGCCGGCATAATGCTGGAGTTGATTCAGGGCGAGGGCGGCATCTATCCCATCACGCCGGAATTCGCGGCGAAGGCGCGCGAGCTGGCGGACCGGCACAACGCGCTGATGGTGGCCGACGAAACGCAGTGCGGCATCGGGCGCCCGGGAAAATACTTCGCGTATCAGTGCGCGGACCCGGTGATACTGCCGGACATCATGGTGGCGGCCAAGCCGCTGGCGTGCGGGATTCCGCTGGGCATCGTGGTGGCGAACGGGAAGGCCGCGGCCACCATCCGGCCGGGGATGCATGGTTCCACTTTCGGCGGCGGTGCGCTGGCCTGCCGCGCGGCGCTGGAGTTTCTGAATATTCTCGACGAACTGCTGCCCTCGATCGGACGCGTGGGCGCGTACTTCCACGCCCAACTGGACGATCTGGCGAAAAAGTTCGGCTTCGTCAAAGAAGTACGCGGGCTCGGGTTGATGCTGGGTATGGAGCTGGCGATTCCGGGGAAGCAGATTGTGCTCGATGCGCTGGCCGCCGGACTGCTGATCAACTGCACGCACGACACCGTATTGCGTTTTCTGCCGCCGTACATCGTGACGGAGAAGGAAGTGGACCGGGCGATCGGGTTACTGCGCAAGGCGATGGCGAAGGCGAAGTAGAGAGTTGGGCCGCCAGCTACTCATTTCTGGTGGCGTCCTCTTTGCGGCCGTCCTGGCGCCAGCGGCTTCTCCAGCCGGGGCCGCGCCGCATCATGTGCACCAGCCGCCGGAAGCCGCGCTGCCAATCCGGAAACAGATCGATGTACTGCAAATGCCGCTGGATGGACCGGGGCATCCTGCAATCGTCCAAGCGGACCGGCGCCAGATAGATTTCGTCGAGCGGCATGCGGCGCTCACAGTCCAGCCCGTAGCGGACCTCGGATTGAAAGCCGCCCTTCTTGTCCACTGAGTTGCGCGAAAAGCACGCCACGAAAAAATCCGACGATTCGATGGCGCTCTCGATGGCGCGCGGCCAGTTCTGCCCCGGCAGCAACTTGCGGACGTCCATCCAGGGACTGAATCCGGCGTCCTCGAGGGCGTCGTACAGCCGACTGGCGGGTATCGCGTCCTCGGTAACGTAGGCGATGAAGACTTGCGCCTGGCGGCGCGGTTCGAAGCGGAAGCCGTGCGGCCCATGCTCCTCGTCCGGATAGAAGACGCCGAGTCCATCGATTTCCACCGGCTTGCCGGCGGCTAATCCTTCAATTACCACGTTGGCGACTTGTTGGAGGTCCGCAGCCTCAATCCTGGGACGAGTCATCGCCACCCCCGTCGCGTTCAAACAGCGCGCGGCCGTCGCCATCGCGGGAAAAGGTTCCCAACCCGGGAAGGGAGGTTTTTCTGCCCCGGCGCAGGTCTGTCAGAATCTGGTTAACTACGCGGTCCACCCGGTCCGCGGCGGCGGCGCGGGTCATGCCCGATTGGCGCGCAATTCGCTTGGCAATATCCTGCTTTTTCATTCCGGTCCCACTGTAACAGTGCGATCGGGCGAAAACCGGCGGAAGGCTGGCTTGAGCACGGTCAAATTATTGATAAAAAAGGAGAAAGGGCTTGCTTGGCGAGTTGGAAAGTCCTGTGACTGCCAGATGAAGTGTTTTTAATTACAGGTTAAGCGACTCTTCATGTGGGATTAGCTATCATAGCCCAGAGACGATTTTAGATCGTCTAAATAACAAGGAGAAAAATTACCGCAATGAAGAAACTGATGACGCTGATGCTCGGCCTCGCCTTCCTTACCACCACCGTGGCCGTGACCTTTGCTCAGGATACGAAGTCCGACAGCACCGCCAAAAAGAAGAAGAGCAAGAAGAGCAGCTCGACCAAGAGCGACACCACCAAGGCCCTCTACTAAGCCGGGCTCCAACATTGCTGGGATTGCCGCGTAGCGCCTTCGATGTTCTGCGCGGCTCCCCACTCTTTGTTTCTCCTCTATTGATCCGGCGCTCGCCGATACTCCAGTCTGCGTATAATTCCCCCATTTCCAGTGCTTTCCCCGGAGTTCCATTGTTTTCCGGCGTGTAACCTTCTGTAAAGAAGGGACGCCCCTTGAATTTAAGATTCCATCGTTAGGCAGATATTCCCATGAAGTATGCTTTAGCCGTTTTTATCCTGACCGCTTTGAGCGTTTCCGGCGTTTCCGCCCAGACTGCGGCGCCTGCGCATATCACGGTTACCGGCACCGTCACCGAGGTCAATGCTTCCGCCAACCAGGTGAGCCTGAAGAGCGATAAGGGCGAGACCGTCGCCTTGACGCTTACCTCGCATAGCTTCGTCCTCCGCCTGCCTCCAGGGGAGACCGACCCCAAAAAGGCCGTCAAGATTGCCATCGGGGATTTGGCGACGGGCGACCGTGTGGCCGCCACTTATCAGCCGTCGAGCGATCAGAAGATCATGGAAGCGCGCACGCTGCTGGTGATGAGCAAGGCCGACGTCGCCGAGGTCCATCAAAAAGAAGAGGAAGATTGGCGCAAGCGCGGAACCACCGGGCTCGTGACGACGGTCGATCCGGCCAGCAAGGTGGTCACGATTAAAGTGGGGGCGAAGGAAATTAAAGTCGAGCCCGGCGAGAAGACCGAGTACTTCCGCTATTCGCCCGATTCCGCGCAATTCAGCGATGCCAAGCCCAGCGTGTTAGCCGATATCAAGCCGGGCGATCAGCTCAAGGTGCTGGGCGACAAAACGCCGGAAGGCGATGTGAAAGCCGAGAAGGTGGTTTCGGGCGCTTTCCGCCAACTTGCCGCAACCGTGAAATCGATAGACGCCGCAACCGGTGAAATCACGGTGGTGGATTTGGCGACCAAGAAGCCGCTTGCCATTCGAGTGACGGCGGATTCGTCCATGAAGAAGTTGACCGATCAGATGGCTCAAATGCTGGCTCGCCGTTATGGCGCGGGCCGAGGCGCCGGCCGAGGCGCTCAGCCAGCCCCCGACCAGGCAGCCCAGCGCGGCGGCGGCGGGGGCGGAGCAGGCGGACCGGGCGGACCGGGCGGGCGTGGCGGCCGCGGCGGCGATATCGGACAGATGATCGACCAGCTTCCTCCTATTCACGTGGCAGACCTGAAACCGGGCGACGCGATCATGGTGCAAACCACGGTCGGCAGCGCCACCACGCATCCCACGGCCGTAACCCTGCTGGCCGGCGTGGAACCGATTTTGACCGCGGCTCCGAACTCGACTCGCGACATCATGTCCGGCTGGAATCTGGGCGGCGGTGGCGGCGAAGGAAACTAGCGGTTTCGCAATCGACAAATTCTTGAAAGGCTTATTAGTGAAAACGAGAGATAGAGAAAGTATGGCCAACCTGCGAAGGATTTGCATTTTGCTTCTGGCAGCCGCGCTGACGTTTTGCACTGCGCAGGCTCAACAGACCACGGGAACTATCAAAGGAACCTTGCTGGACGATTCCGGCGCCAGCGTCCCGGCGGCTAACGTCACTCTCACCGGTCCCGGCTCCACCAAGACCGTGAAGACCGCTCAGACGCAGGCGGATGGAACCTATTCGTTCACCGGATTGCTCCCTGGCCAATACACAATGGGAGTGGTGTTTCCGGGATTCGCCACCGTCTCCAAACCGGTGACCGTCGCGGCTGGCCAGACACTGACTGTCCCGGTCCAATTGAGCGTCGCGGCAGAGAAGCAGTCGGTCGAAGTAAAGGGTGAATCCACGGTTACCGTCAGCGTGGAGCCGGACAACAACGCCACGGCGTTGGTAATCAAGGGCGAAGACCTGGCGTCTCTGCCGGACGATCCGGACGATCTGGCGGACGCGCTGCAGGCGCTCGCCGGTCCCGGCGCCGGTCCCAATGGCGGCCAGATCTACATCGACGGCTTCAGCGGCGGCCAGTTGCCTCCCAAGGAATCCATTCGCGAGATCCGCATCAACCAGAATCCGTTTTCGGCGGAATTCGATCGCCTGGGTTTCGGCCGCATCGAAATTCTGACCAAGCCCGGCAGCGACCATTTCCACGGGACCATCCGGTATAACGATACGGATTCGCTGTTCGATTCGCGCAACCCGTTCGAAAATTCCAAGCCGAATTACTCGGTGCGGAATCTATCGGGTAACGTCGGCGGCCCGATGAGCCACCGGTCGTCGTTCTTCCTCGACGTGAGCCGGCGAGCCATCACCGGCAACGCGATAACTTTAGCGACCTATGTCGACCCGTCGAGCTATGCGCTAGTACCGGTCAACACGCCGGTGGTAACGCCCACCATACAGTACAATATCAGCCCGCGCCTCGATTATCAGTTGAGCACAAACAATACGCTGACCGTGCGCTTTGAAGACCGTTGGAACACGAACAATAATTCCGGGCTGGGCGGCTACAAGCTGCCGCCGGGTTTTGCGGTGGGGACAGATATTATTCCTCCTTCCGATTTCGCCTATACTTCGTCCGGCGACGCGCAGAACCTGATGATCACAGAGACCAACATCCTGACTCCCAAGATAGTGAACGAGACGCGGTTCCAGTTCACGCGCACCTGGCTCGACAACGCCGGCAACTATACTCCGACGATCAACGTAGCCGGCGAGTTCGAGACCGGCGGCAACGGCGTCGGCGACATGCACGATTTGCAAAAACACTTCGAGCTGCAAAATTATACGTCGATCTCTCACGGAACGCATACCATCCGCTTTGGCGCGCGGGTTCGCCGCGACAGCGACCAAAACAACAATCCCGCCGATTTCAACGGCACCTTTACGTTTCTTGGCGGCAACGAGCCGGTGCTGAATTCAGCCAATGCGATTGTTTACAACAACGGCGTCGAAGAGACCTCTTTGCTTACGGCGGCCCAGCAATATATTCGCAATCTGCAGTTGACGGCCGCCGGACTGTCACAGACAGTCATTCAAACGCTGGGCGGCGGCCCATCGCGATTCACTATCCAATCCGGCCTGTCATACATCAGCTACATCCGGTATGACGCCGGTCCGTTTATACAAGACGACTGGCGCGTCAAGCCCAATCTCACGTTGAGCCTCGGGTTGCGCTACGAGGTACAGAACCTGGTCGGCGGCACGCACGATTTCGCGCCGCGCCTGGGCTTCGCATGGGCGCCGGGGAACTCAAAGAACGGACGGCAGAAAACCGTCATCCGCGGTGGTTTTGGCATTTTCTACGACCGGGTGAGTTACACCGACTACGAACAGGCCGCGCTGAACAACGGCGTGAATCAACTGCAGTATGAGGTGTATAACCCGACGTTCTATCCGAACATTCCGCCGCCCTCGTCGCTGAGTTTGGGGACGAACGCCACCTATATAGTCGATCCCAAACTACGCGCCGATTATAGCTTGCAGAGCGCCATCGGCGTGGAACGCCAGTTGCCCAAAAACACCAGGCTGTCGGCGACCTACACTTACGATCACTCGGAGCACCTGGCGCAGACGATTCCCATCAACACTCCGTTTCCAGGGACATTCAACCCGGAACTGCCGCTTGGTCCCACCAATGGCGTGTTCCCCTACGGTTACAATGCCGGTAATATATTCGAATTCGAGTCGGGCGGCAAATTCAATCAGAGCATCGTGATGGTGGGGTTGAACACTGCCGTCACCAAGAATATCTCGATCAATGCGAACTACCAGCTCACCTATGCCAAGGATCTGCCTAGCACGCCCAGCGATCCTTACGATTTCAACCTCGATTATGGCCGGTCGAATCTGGATCGCCGGAACAATCTGAGTTTGTTCGGCAACATTATCGCTCCGCTCGGCATCCGGATCGCTCCGTTCATTACGCTGCGGTCGGGCGCGCCTTACGACGTCGAGATAGGCGAGGACATTTTCGGCGATACCTATACCAATGTCCGGGCGGCTTACGCACCGGCCGGCGCGGCGTGCGGCGGCGACGTCGTATGCACGAAATTCGGCGACTTCAGCACGGCCGTCACCGCGACCAATCTGGCGAATCTGGTCCCGAGAAATTTGCTCAGCGGGCCATCGCTAATTTCGGTGAATGGCCGAATTTACCGGATCTTTGGCTTCGGCCCCAGGCGCGGCGGCGGCGTGGATCCTAATGCCGCGAATGGTCCGGGCGGCGGCCCCGGTGGCGGTGGTCCGGGTGGCCGTGGCGGTGGCGGCTTCGGTGGCGCTGGCGGCGGTGGCGGCGGTGGTGGCCGCGGCGGCGGTGGCGGCGGTATGCGCATGGGACCTACCGGTGGACGCGGCGGTGGCGGCGGCCTGACCGAGCATCGCTTTAACCTGACGGTGGGAGTGAACGTGACCAACATTCTCAACCACTTCAACCCGACCGGCTACGTCGGTAACCTGACCTCGACGTTTTTTGGCGAGCCCACGGGCGCGAACACCAGCTTCGGCGGAGGCGGCATTGCCGCTGCCGGCGCCGGCTCCAGCGCCAACAACCGGAGACTTGATTTCTCAGTTGCGCTGAACTTCTAGGCGTTGGTGGGACGGATCATCGCCTTAGAAGCGATCGTCTGTACCACCTGCACCAAAAGCCATCAAGACGCGCCGGACCTTCCCAGGCTCCGGCGCGTTCTGCTTTAATAGATGGCTGGCGCCTGTTTTCCCCATGAACATCTCAGTCAAAGGCGAGTATGCCTTGCAAGCCATCTTCGATCTCGCTTCGCAGCGCTCCGGCGAGCCCATCAAAATCGCCGAAATTGCGCAGCGCCAGAAGATTCCACAGAAATTCCTGGAGCTGATACTGGCCGGACTCAAGCAGGCCGGATTCGTCGAATCGCGCCGCGGCGCTGAGGGAGGATATCTGCTGGCGCGCGCGGCCGATTCCCTGACCGTGGGGGAAGTATTGCGCTTCGTCGAGGGGCCGCAATCGTCCAAAGGCCGTCCCCGCCGCAAAGCCGGCACGCCTTTCACCGATATGTGGCAGCAGGTGGACCGCGCCGTCTCGGAGGTGATCGATAAGACCACCTTCGCCGAGTTGGCCCGGGCCTGGACCGACCGGCAGAATCGCCACGTGCACACCTGGGAGATCTAAGATTGCGTATTTTCGAAGACAATTCGCTGAGTATCGGACGCACTCCACTGGTCCGTCTCAATCGTGTTACAGACGGCGCCAAGGCGCTGGTTCTCGGCAAGATCGAAGGCCGCAACCCGGCGTATTCGGTGAAATGCCGCATCGGCGCGGCCATGGTGTGGGACGCCGAGAAGAGCGGCGTACTGACGGCGGGCAAGGAGCTGATTGAGCCAACCAGCGGCAACACCGGCATCGCGCTGGCCTTCGTGGGGGCGGCGCGCGGCTATCGCGTCACGCTCACCATGCCCGAGACCATGTCCGTGGAGCGCCGCAAGGTGCTTCAGGCCCTGGGCGCGAAACTGGTGCTCACCGATGGCGCCGAAGGCATGGCCGGCTCCATCGCCCGCGCCGAAGAGTTAGTTGCGCAAGACCCGCAACGCTTCGTGATGCTGCAACAGTTCCAGAACCCGGCCAACCCTCTGATTCATTTTCGGACCACAGGGCCGGAAATTTGGGGGGATACCGAGGGTTCGATCGACGTGCTGGTCAGCGGCATCGGCACCGGCGGCACCATCAGCGGCGTCTCGCGCTACATCAAAAAGGAAAAGGGAAGGAATATTCTATCGGTGGGGGTGGAGCCGGCGAACAGCGCGGTGATCGCGCAACATCTGGCAGGCTTGCCGCTGAAGCCGGGGCCACATAAGATTCAGGGCATCGGCGCCGGCTTTATTCCCGGCACGCTCGATCTTGCCATGGTGGATCGCATGGAAACGGTGACCAATGAGGAATCCATCGACATGGCCCGCCGGCTGGCAAAGCAAGAGGGAATTCTGGCCGGCATTTCGTGCGGCGCGGCAGTGGTGGTGGCGGTGCGCCTGGCGAAGGAACCGGAATTCGAGGGTAAAACTATCGTGACCATATTGCCCGATGCCGCCGAGCGCTATCTTACCAGCAGCCTGTTTGAGGGAATGCTTGACGACTGAGAGAAAGAGTAGCGGGCGCGGTTTGGGTGATAGGGGTGAGTGCGCCCGCTGTCGTAACGGGGATTTAATTATAAGACGGCGAAGTACGCGAGTCATGTTACAGGTTGGGGTAATTATTTGGTCTGACAATAGAGTCATTTTCAGGTAGCCCTTTTGAGCTATGTTGCGGACAGTTATCATCTTCCCGATCGTATGCGCCGCACTGATGGCGCAAGATACGCCGCCGCAGACCACCGCGCAGCCCGCGCAGACCACCGCGCCGCCCGCGCCTGTCGCGCCCGCGCCGCCCAAATTCCAAAACGACGGCAAGCCTATTACTCTGCCGTTTCAATGTACAGCCGAAGATATCCGATGGGCCGGCATGACATGTTCGGAGGATGAGCCGTGTCCAATTTATTTGGAACTTTCCGCCGCCGAGGGAGTGGGCGAACACATCTTTGCCGCGGGTAACATTCATTCAGATACCGTAACTCTTTACTCAGTGCTCCTGAGCACCGACGACGGTGGCCATACGTGGAGCCAGGGCGCGGATCTCTTCCGCGGCGCGGGGCTGGACCATATCCAATTCCTGGACCCTCTCAACGGCTGGATCAGCGGACAAACTCTATTCCCGATTTCGCAGGATCCATTTTTTCTACTGACATCCGATGGCGGCGCGACCTGGCGCGCAAAGCCCATTTTCGACGAGAGTCACTTCGGGGGGATCCAACAGTTTGCGTTTGATTCGAAGACCACCGGCGGCGTGATTCTGGATCAAGGGCCGGGCAGCGATTCGGATCGCTATTCACGCTACGAAAGCATGGATGGCGGCGAGACCTGGCTTCTCAAGGAACAAAGCAAGAAGCCGCTGCAGTTAAAGCGCAGCGCCACCCCGGCGGCGAACTGGCGCGTGCGCGCCGAGGCTGCCACGCGCTCTTACCGCCTTGAGCGCCGCCAGGGCGACCGGTGGATTTCGGTTGCCGCCTTCTCGGTGAGGCTGCCGGTTTGCAAACCGTAGCAGGCTGGTCAGAAATAACCTTGCCATTTCGAGATGGCGCGGGAGGCGCGAAGCGCGTTCACACGATTGTGTGAACGCTGCACGCAAAGTGCGTGCGCCACGCCAGGTACTGACTACGCTACTCATCCAGGCGCCACGCGTCTTACGTCCACACTTGTGTCTGGAAAGTGGACAGCCTGACAAGAAGGTTGACGGCCTGTTCCAACCGGCTTACAGGATGCCCGAACCAACCGCATTGAGAATAAGCCGCTTGTGATACGGCTGCGTTTGGCCCGCAGGCTGCCTAAGACGAAGACTGAGGGCAATGCCCGGGGCCGGCGTTGGGTAATTGCTTCGAGGAGAAAGAGCCATGTCGAGAAATTTTGCGCATTGGCTGGCGCTGACGCTAGCCGCATTCGCCGTTTCAATCGGACACGCGGGATCTAACATTGGATCTGCCACAGGATCTGCGACAGCCTCCGCCAAGCGGAACGCATTGTGGGTTTACTCGGTTACTTCCCTTCCTAATCCCGTCACGGACACGGCGACGCGCGATGCCCTCATCCAAGACAGTTCCGCTAGCGGCGTCAACATGCTTTACCTGAGCGTTTATAGTTCCACGCCGAACAGCGCCGGGCGCTATATGTACGACGACAGCGACATCGCGGACCTGATTGGCAAAGCCCACGCCGCAGGGACGCAGGTGTATGCCGCTTACGGAGACTCCGATTGGCCGACGCTGGGCTGCGGGGCGTCCGCGTTCCCGATGCAGCGCATGGCGGAGGTTATCGCTTATAACTCCGCCAACCGGTCCGCTATGTTCGACGGCGTCATTCTGGACGTCGAACCTTCCGGCACGCCCGATTTTCCAGCGCTTCTGACACTGTATCAATGTTTCCAGCAACAGACCCGGGCGAACGGCATGGGCATTTCGGCTGCCATCAGCGCTTTCTGGACTACCACGGTCACATTCAACCAGGTCACCGAGGCAGCCTACGAACAGATTGTCGATTTGAAGCTGAACAATGTGGTGGTGATGGGCTACAGGAACTACGCGGGCACGGCGGACTGCACTCAAGGAGACGGGGTGGTTTGTCTTGACGAGAGTCTGATTGCCTATGCGAACAGCGTCTCCCAAGGCAACACGATCCTGATTGGTTTAGATACCGATAACCCGGCAACCTCCGGCAGTACGGCGGAGGAGACGTTTTTCTCCATGGGTCAAGCGGCGATGAACGCCGTGGCGCAATCCGTCTTCAATCAGTTCGCCGCCGCGAACCAAATCTTTGGCGGCTTTTCGATTCACAATTATCGGGATTCGTATTTGAACGGGCAACTCTCCGGCTGGTCCGCCACAAACCCGGCGCCTTTGATTCCGGCGCCCCAGTTCACAGTGGCCGCGGTGACCAACGACGCCAGCTTTGCCAGCGGGAGCGTTGCGCCCGGAGAAGCGATCGCCATCTTCGGCGTGAATCTGGGTCCCGCCACGGCGCAGGTTCTCGAAGTCGCCAATGAGAAAGCGACTACGAATCTGGGGGGCGTTCAGGTTCTGTTCGACGGCAATCCGGCGCCGATGGTGTTGGCTTCTTCCGGCCAGCTCGCCGCCATCGTGCCTTTTGAAGTCAAAATCGACTCCACGACGACAATACAAGTCATGTACGGCGGCGTTGTATCCGCCGCTGTGGCAGCGCCGACAACCGCCGCCGCTCCCGCCATCTTCACGGCGGACTCTTCCGGCAAAGGTCAAGGCGCAATTCTGAATCAGAACTATTCGTACAATAACTCGTCGAATCCCGCAGCCGCAGGCTCGGTAGCGATGCTCTACCTGACTGGCGCCGGAGCAATGACTCCCGCCGCCGTCGATGGCTCGGTAAACGCAAACCCCGCATCACTCGGTCAAACCGCGCTGCCAGTGACGGCGCAGATCGGCGGCCGGCCGGCGACTGTGCTGTATGCGGGCAGCAGCGAGGGAATTGTTTCCGGCGTGATACAAGTCAATCTGGTTGTGCCGAGCGGTCTTTCGGCGGGAGCCCAACCCGTCATGGTGCAGGTCGGTGGAGTGGCAACGCAGGCTGGCGTAACTATTGCAGTTCAGTGAGGCCCAGGTGCAGCGCAGTTCTCTCGCTTAGCTGGAAGCGTCGACGGTGCGGACGTCGTAGGCGTCCATCCATGGGTCGACCGTAAGCAGCGTAAGGTTTTCACATTGGGCTTGCGCGATCAGGATGCGGTCGAACGGGTCGGCGTGATGGAGTGGAAGGTGGTGGACCGCTGCCGCATGCTCGAAGGTAATAGCAAGAGAGCGCACGCCCAATTCGTTCACCAGCTTTCGCGTCCAATCCTCCGGCGGATCGAATGGATCCAGGCGTCCGAGCGCGGCTTTGATCGAAATCTCCCAAATGTTGGCGGCGCTCACCCAAACCGCCGCTTCCGGGTGGAGCAGGGCCTTTTTGGTCCGTCGGCCTATTTTGGAGCTGCCTTCCATCCACCAGATCAGAACGTGCGTATCGAGCAGGAAGTTCACGATTAAATGCCAAAAGCTTTGGCGATTTCCGGCGGCAGAGGATCGTCAAAGTTGTCCTTCATGTGGATGCGGCCTTTCAGCGCGCCGAAGGAGCGGCGAAAATCGTTTTTCTGCAAAGGCATCAAGCGCGCAACGGGTTTCCCCGCTTTGGCGATGATGATCTCCTCGCCAGCCTCGACTTCGGCCACCAAGCTGGAAAACCGAGTCTTTGCGGCATGGATGTTGATGGTCTTCATAGGACTAAGCTTAGTCTAGCATGGAGGTGCGGCTAATGGAAATTGTGGGAAGGCGACGCTGCCCCTGCGCGCAACGCGGCCACGCGCCCGGCCTTCACTGAGATCACTCCGTCCAGATTCTGCAATACGCCGTCGATGATCAGGAACGGCTCGCCCAGCACTGCGAACTTGAAGCGGTCGAACGTGCCCGGAGTGACGATCGCGTTCATGACTCCGGTCTCGTCTTCCATGCTCAAAAACACGAAACCCTTGGCCGTGCCAGGACGCTGGCGGACGATCACCGATCCGGCGATGCGGACAATACGGCCGTCCTTCACGCGCGCCAGATCGGCCGCGCGAATCACGCCCAGCGCGTCCATCTCCGCGCGACGGTAAGCCATGGGATGCTTGCCGACCGTCAGCCCCGTCCCGCGGTAATCCGCCCACAGGCGTTCCTCGGTGTTCATGCGAGTGAGCGGGGAAGCGCCGTCTTTCTCTTCGAGCGATTCCAGCAGCGGACCAACCGGCCGTATGGAGCGCTGCGCCTGCCACAGCGCGTCGCGGCGATGGATCTTGGGGTTCGGATTCAGCGCGCCGGTCGAATTCAATGCGGCGCTCGAATGCAAGGCGCCGACCGAATTCAACGCGCCAATCTCGGCCAGGCGGTTGATCTCATCTTTGCGCAATTCGGGAACGCGCAGCGCCAGATCGTCGATGCTGGTGAACGGCCGCGCGCGCAAGATGGCGCGGGCAGCCTCTTCGCGCAGCCCCTTGGCATAGCGCAAGCCGAGGCGCAGGGGCGAAGCGTGGACGAATGATTGACCAGAGGCATGACCTGGCGCTACCGTACACAGCCAGTCCGATTCGTGGATATCCACCGGCAGCACGCGCAGCCCGTGCCGCTGCGCGTCCTTAATCAAAATGGCGGGCGAGTAGAAGCCCATCGGCTGGTTGTTCAGCATGGCGCACGTGAACACCGCCAGATAGTGGCACTTCAAATACGCGCTGGCATAGGCCAGCAGGGCGAAGCTGGCGGCGTGCGATTCCGGAAATCCATACAGCGCGAACGCGGTGATGGAATGTACGATGGCGTCCTGCGCTTTGCCCGTAATGCCGTTGCGGTCCATGCCCGCGCGCAGCGACACTTCGATATCGGCCATGCGCTTCTCGGAACGCTTGAAACCCATGGCGCGGCGCAGCTCTTCAGCCTGGCCGCCGGTAAAACCCGCTGCGATCATCGCCATCTTCAGCAATTGCTCCTGAAACAGCGGCACCCCCAGCGTGCGCCGCAACACGGGTTCGAGCGAAGGATGCAGACAATCGGGCTTCTCCCTGCCCTGCCGCCGGTTCAAATAGGGATGCACCATTTTGCCTACGATGGGGCCCGGCCGGATGATGGCCACCTGCACCACGATGTCGTAAAACTTCGCCGGTCTCATGCGTGGCAGCGACGCCATTTGCGCGCGGCTCTCCACCTGAAACATGCCGATAGTGTCGGCCTTTTGCAGCGCTTCAAACACCGCAGCGTCGTTCTGCGGCAGATGCCCCAGGTCCACCGTTTCGCCGTAGACTTCGGGAATGAGCTTGATGGCGTCTTCAATCACCGCCATCATGCCCAGGCCCAGCAGATCGACTTTGATGATCCCCATATCGGCGCAGTCTTCTTTATCCCACTGCACTACTACGCGGCCCGGCATAGTGGCGGGCTCGAGCGGCACGACGGAATCGAGCTGCCCCTGGCAGATCACCATGCCGCCCGAGTGCTGGCCGAGGTGCCGCGGCATGTCTTGCGCCAGTTGGTATAGCTCGAAGAATTTGCGCACGCGCGGATGAGCGAGGTCGAAGCCGGCTTCGCGGAATTTGCGCTCGGTGGTGTCTTTCGGATCTTTCCATTCCCACGCGCCCGCCAATGCGGAGAGCTTTTCGAGCGTGGTAATTTCGAACCCCAGCGACTTGCCCACTTCGCGCGCGGCCGAGCGCCCGCGATAGGTAATGACGTTCGCCGTCATGGCCGCGCCCAGCTTGCCGAAGCGTTGATAGACGTATTGAATGGCGCGCTCGCGCTTATCGCCGCTGGGAAGATCGATATCGATATCGGGCCACTCGCCGCGCTCTTCGGAGAGAAAGCGCTCGAAGAGCAGATCCATGCCCACCGGATCGACGGCGGTGATTTCGAGCGCGTAGCAGACCGCGCTGTTGGCGGCCGATCCGCGCCCCTGCGCCAGAATATCGTTTTCGCGGCAGAACTTCACGATGTCCCACACAATCAGGAAATAGCCCGGCAGCTCGAGCTTTTCGATCAGCGCCAGCTCGCGCTCAATCTGCCGCCGCGCGCGCTCGTAGTAAGGGTTGTAGCGCCGCCGCGCGCCTTCATCCACGCGCTGGCGCAGGAAGGTCATCATGGTCTCGCCTTCGGGCACGGGGTAAAGTGGAAACCGGTAGCCGAGATCGGCCAGCGTGAACTCGATCCGCGACGATATTTCGGCGGTGTGCGCAATGGCTTCGGGAATATCGGCGAAGAGCCGTGCCATTTCAGCGGGAGTTTTGACCCGGCGCTCGGAGTTGGATTCGAGCAGCCGCCCGGCATCGGCGAGCGTGGTCTTATGGCGCACGCAGGTGAAGACGTCGAGCAGCTCGCGCTGCGCGGGCGTGACGTAAGCGGGATTGTTGGTAGCCACCAGCGGGATGCCCAGCCGCCGCGCGCGCTCCACAATCGCCTGATTTTCGGCCTCTTCTCCGCGAATCGAGTGGCGTTGCAGCTCGGCATATAGATAACACGCGCCGTGACGCTTGCCGAAGATATCGAGCAGGCGCTGGTCCGGATGGCGCGTGATGCAGATCAGCCCGCGCGCGAATTCGGCCAGATCGTCGAGCGTCGCCGCGCCTTCGCCTTTCTTCGCGCGCAGCTTCATGCGCGTGACTAAGCGGCAGAGATTTCGATAGCCTTCGCGGGTTTCGGCGAGCAGCGGATAGCTCAGCCCATTGGTGCAGGAAATTTCCGACCCGATATGCGCGCGTACTCCGGCCTTCTCCGCCGCCATGTGGAAGCGCGGCGCGCCGTAAACGCCGTTGCGGTCCACCAGCGCCATGGCCGGCATTTCGAATTGCGCGCAGGCGCCGGCGAGCTCCTCGGGCACGCATCCGCCTTCGAGAAAGCTGAAGCCGGAGCGGGCGCGCAGCTCGACGTAGGAGTCACTCATAACCGCTCAATCGTAACTGCCTTCGACGAACCAGCCGCGCGGCTCGCAGTACACACGGTAGAGCGCGCCGTCGGATAGAGCGCCGCCGGATAGCAGAACGTCCCATTCATCGCGCAGCCAGGGGTCGAGCGTCCACCAGTCGCCGGAGGTGCGCCAGGGGCCGGCGAGGTCGATCACTTTGCCGCGGATATTTTCGGCTGCGATATAACTCGGGCCAGATGCGGCTACCGTTACCCGCGCCGGGAGTGGGGGGCGGAAGAGGCGTAGCACGTAGGGCGGACCCCCTGGTCCGCGGCCGGCCCCCTGGCCGGCCTTCCGCGACTGTTCCTGCGAAGAGCGGGTCCAGGGGGACGACCCGCGCGGACCGGGGGGGCCGCCCCACTCCAGCATGCGGAAGGCGTCCGGGCGGTGCGTGTTCAAGCGCTCCGCTATGCCCGCGCGATTTTCCCCTACAATCGCTTTGATCCGCGCTAGCGTGAGCTCCAGTTTTACCGGCTCCGGCGCCGCGGGAATGAAGAGACCGCTCTGCGCCGCTTGCGGCTTCACCGGGTTGGCGCCCATCCATATATGAACGATGGGCGCTTGCGGCGGATGCGTTTCCAGATCGAGCTGCATCAATTTCAAAAACGCTTTGGCGTCGAGCGACGGCACGGGCAACCGCAGCGTGCGCTCATGCGTGGCGCCGTTTTCGAGGCGCAGACGCAAGCGCAATTCGTTGGTGGCGAGCGCGCGCGCGGCCAGGCTGCCGGTCAATCCGTTGAGCAAGCGCGCCAGCAGGAACGCCAGCGGTTCCAGCAACTCCACCGGATACTCCAGCTCGATTTCATCCTCGAATCGCGCCGCGTCTTCAAGCGGCAGCAGCTTGCGCGACGCCTCGCCGCGCGCCAGTTCGCGCAACCGCAATCCCTCGGGACCCAGCCGCTCCGCGATGCCCAACGGCGGCAGCGCCCCCAATTCGCGAAAGCGCCGTATGCCCCACCGTTCGAGCGTCTCCAGCAATTCCGGCGATGGCGTCAACAATACCAGCGACAGCTCGCCTAAAAACTTGGCCTCATCGCCGTACGGAATCATACTGACGCCGGAGAATCCGCGCGCCGCGCAGATGGCGGCGTCGGGGTTCGATGCGATGGCGATGCTCGCCTTCACTCGCGATTCGGCCGCGCGGCGCGCCACCGCGGCGGCGACGTCCTGCGGCAGTCCAAACAGCCGGTCGAGCCCGGAGGCGTCGAACGTGACGGCGTCCGCGGCGCTGCGCTCCACCACTGGCGAAAATTCGAACGCCAGCGCGAGCAGCTTGGCTTCAGCATGATCGCCATCACCACAAAGGCAGCAATACATGCGCCGCTCCTGTTGCGGAAGGTTTCCGCCGCGCCACGCGGATGGACATGCCGCGCAGCAGCCGCGAGCAAGGCCGCGCGCCGTCCCCCGCGCCTGTCCACGCGCCTGTCCACGATATCCCCTCGCGCGCGCATTCGAGCATCAGCGACGCGCAGGTTTTCGCGTTCGATTGGCGCGCCAGCGTGACCAATACCGTGGGCGTATATTCCACCGCACGCCGCAGCCGGAACCACGAAACCATGGAGATGCGGCGAGCGACGGCCGGCGGCGTATCGCCCAGATCCATCGCCACCAGGCCAAATCCGCCGCCTTGAATCAGCAGATCGACCGCCTTGAGCGCGTGCTCGGCATTGTGGCCGCAGCGGATCCAGAGCACGCGCTCGAGCAGCACGCCGGCGGCTTCGGCGGATGCCGGGTCGAACGCGTCCGCGGCATCCACAAGTGCGCACGATTCCTGCCGAGCTGTGGCGGTAGCCAGGATCGAAATCAGCAGGCTGGTGCGCCCCGAAGAGGCCGGACCGAAGATCTCCGTAAGGCTGCCGCGCGGCAACCCGCCGATGGCGTCATCGACTTCGGCGATGCCCGTGGGGACGGTGTCCGGCGCCGGCCGCGATTGCCAATCGAGGAGGCCGCCCAACTCCGATTCGAACTGTTTTTTGAGGACCGCCGCGTTCATGCTTTCGCCTTTTGTTCGCTGTACTTGATTTTTACAGAAAGGCGGCGGGGCAGTCAAGAGCAGGGGGTAGAAGAACAAGCAGGATGCGAAGGAAACGGCCGTTGCTCCGGACAGCGGGAAGACGTTGGAGGAAGGTTTAGCTAAGGTTTAGCTCCCCCAGTCTGGACACGTTTCGAGCATTTGCGGACCAACTGGCACTGCGATAGAACCTAGCAACGATGAGCGTTTTCAGAAGGATGGGCCGGGAATGCCGAGCATCGTCCACGACAGGCCCCCAGCGTGGACAGGTCTCGAACTCGCGTTTAGGTTAGGGAACCTAATTCGCCCAAGTTGAGGCACGGCGCCTTTGGGTTGCTGCGGATCCAGGTGCAATATAACCCCTTGATGGGTTAAACTAGCATACCGGTTCCTTGATCGAGTACCTTAGCCTTAAGTGTTTAGGTCGCCTATGCCGCTTTCGGTAGGCGTGCTGGGAACGGAAGGAGTGGCAATGTCAAATGTGTCCGGCTCAGCATCGGTCCAAGTCGAATACGACCCTCGGCGGCGGAGGATATCCCTTAATCGTATCTTCCAGATTCCGCAAATGTTCCGTCCGGCGGTCTCCTCGTTTGCTGGCACCACAATCGGCCGCCTGAATCTGGAACGTCCCGCCACTGGCCTCACGGCCATTGCCTCGTGGTTTCGCTTCGCCCGGTGGCGCAGGATGCATCCGGTGGAGCGTCCCGCCGATGGGAGACGAAGGAACCGCCTCTGGATGTATCAGACCATCATACAGAAAGAGCGGTTGAATGACGAGCCGATCGATTTTTGGGAATTCGGGGTTTTTCGTGGAGAGTCCTTATTCGCCTGGCTCAATAACATCTCTCATTCCGATTCGCGCTTCGTGGGATTTGATACGTTTACAGGACTACCCGAGAGATGGCGCGCCACTGAGCTGGAGGGTGCATTCAACGTGTATGGGAAGATTCCCGAGACGAATGACGCGCGCTGCAGTTTCGAGGCCGGTCTTTTCCAAGAGACACTCCTTCCCTTTGCCAGCCGTCACGATTTCTCGCGACGACTTGTGATTCACTTGGACGCAGATCTGTATTCGTCGACGCTCTTCGTTCTGACAACCCTGGCCCGTTATTTCAAACCTGGCGACATCATCTTCTTCGATAACTTCATTTGCTCGACCGATGAATTCCGCGCCTTCGAGGATTTCGTCAAGGCCTTCCGAGTGAGATATGAAGTCCTTAGCGCCGTACAAGAGTACCTTCGAGTCTGCGTCAAGATCCTGAAGTAATGGTGAAGCGGGCATGCGGCCTTTTGAAGCTTGAAGCCGATACTTGGGGTTGCACGTAAATCGCAGATTTCAGATGGGATTTTGAGTGGTTCAGCAGGTAGGGCTCGAACCTAAGCCTTTCGGTTAACGGTTGCGACGGCCAGTTTTTACTGGCTGCTGCGCGGGGAAGATTTGCAAGTTTGCAAGGGTGGCTTGGTGAATCCTGCAAATTGTTCGGCAGGCGCGGAATGCTCGAATTCCCGGTTGACCACACGGGTTTCAAGCGAAATGCCCCAGTATGAGCCACCGTTGGGTTGAGCCGGTCATCGGCATTGGAAATTTGCCGCTGCCCGGTGGGCCGGCAACAACAATCGTTCTGGGCGCCTGAAACCGTGGGTACGTTAGCCGCCGGAGTAGCGCTTTGCCCCGGATCGCGTATCGGGAGGCCGTTCTTCGCCAATCGATTCCCGATGTTCGTCTATAATCCCAAGCAACTTCAAACGCTCGAATGCAGCTTTCGCTCGCTCGTTGGCAAGGCGCTCCTGCTGCACATAGAATTCGGCTATCTCCGGCGGATCGGTCGTATTTACCGTCGCCCAGCTAAGCTCAGTCTTCTGGGTCATCGTTGCTGAATCCATGATGATACGCCAGTTGGCGCGGTAGGCCAGCAAGACTGCCCGCGTGGTACGGCGCGCCCGTGGGTTATCAGGTATGCATAATCTTCCAGCGATGGTCCCAGCCCGGCATCAAACCGCAATCTTCCCCCCGGAACCTGCTAGAATTTTTCCAGTTTGCGAATCCGTTGCTAGTGTGACGCGCGTTCTTACGAAGCCAACTTGATAGGGTTGCGCGATCTGTGCAAAGGGTTAGTTAGCGGAACCTGAGGCAGCTTGATTTCCGTCCGCATAATCTATATAGTTTGACCGAACAACAAATATGCCTTCACCCGCTTCCAAGATCGCCTTTCTGGCCCTGGCCGCCTTGTTTGCGACGCCCGCCCAGCAGCCGCCGCTCTACCAGAATCCCTCCGCACCCATGGAGAAACGCGTGGACGACTTGCTGGGCCGCATGACGCTGCCGGAGAAAATCTCCCAGCTCATGAACGATTCGGCCGCCATCCAGCGTCTCAACATCCCCGCCTACAATTGGTGGAACGAGTGCCTCCACGGCGTGGCCCGCGCCGGACGCGCCACCGTATTTCCCGAGACCATCGGACTCGCCGCCACTTGGGACCGCGACCTGATTTTCCGCGTCGCCACCGCCATCTCCGATGAAGCCCGCGCCAAGAACAACGAATTCGTGCGCCTGGGCAAGCGCAACATCTATCAGGGGCTGACCTTCTGGACCCCCAACATCAACCTCTTCCGCGACCCGCGCTGGGGACGCGGCATGGAGACCTACGGCGAGGACCCTTTCCTCACCGGCCGCATGGCCGTCCAGTTCATCAAGGGCCTGCAGGGCGACGATCCCAAATACCTCAAGACCGTTGCCACCGCCAAGCACTACGCCGTCCACAGCGGCCCCGAGTCTGAGCGCCATACCTTCGATGCCGTGGTGGATGAGCGCGACCTCCGCGACTCTTACCTGCCGCAATTCGAGGCAGCCATCAAAGACGGCGGCGCCCAATCCGTGATGTGCGCCTACAACAGCGTGGATGGCGCGCCCGCCTGCGCCAACCGGCCCCTGCTCGAGGAGATCCTGCGCAAGCAGTGGGGCTTCAGCGGCTACGTGGTCTCCGATTGCGGCGCCATCGGCGATATCTATCTGCATCACAAGTTCGCGCCCACCGCCGAAGCGGGCGTCGCTAAAGCCATCCAGGCCGGGACCGATCTCAATTGCGGCGTCGAGTACGAAGCCATTCTCCCCGCCGTGCGCCAGGGCCTCAATAAAGAAGCCGAAATCGATCAATCGCTCCGCCGCCTGCTGCTGGCCCGTTTCCGTTTGGGCATGTTCGATCCGCGCTCCATGGTGAAATACGCGCAGATCCCCTACAGCGTGAACGATAGCCCCGCGCACCGGCAGCTCGCGCTCGAGACCGCGCGCAAAGCGATCGTGTTGCTGAAGAATGAGAACCACCTGCTGCCTCTCAGCAAATCGCTTAAGACCATCGCGGTCATCGGCCCCAACGCCAACGATTTCGACGCGCTCACCGGCAACTACAACGGCGACCCTACGGCGCCAGTCACGGCGCTCGCGGGAATTAAGACCAAGATTCCGTCAGCCCGCGTGATCTATGCGCGCGGCAGCGATCTGGCGGCGAACATGCCCAATTTCGAGGTGGTCCCCACGTCGGCGCTGTCTACGTCCAACGGCGCCGATCGCCGCAGCGGCCTCACCGGCGAGTATTTCAACAGCGGCAACTTTGACGGCAAACCGCATCGGCCGCGCGAATTGACCTATCCCAGTTCCGGCAAAATGGTGGGCGAGGTTCCGCTTGCCGCCGAGCCGCTCTTCACCCGCGTCGATCCGAAAATCGACTTCCACTGGTGGGATGGCGCTCCACGCGCAGATATGCACGACGACGATTTCGGCGTCCGCTGGAGCGGCTATCTCTCCGCGCCGGTCAGCGGAACCTATCAACTGGGCGCCATCGGCATGAACGCTTTCGAGCTCTACCTCGATGGCAAACCGATCGTCAATTTCAACAACATCCACGAACGCTCGTATCGCTACGAGCAGGTGCAGCTCGAGGCCGGCAAGCGCTACCAGATCCGTCTGGAATACCATGAGTTCCTCAACGACGCCGATATCCAGTTGGTCTGGTCGCCGCCCGTGGACTCAGCCAAGCTCTCGAAAGAAGCTTTAGACGCAGCGAGAAGCGCCGATGCCGTAGTGCTCGTATTGGGCCTTTCGCCGCGCCTCGAAGGCGAAGAAATGAAAGTGCCCGTAGAAGGCTTCCAGGGCGGCGACCGCGTCTCCCTCGATATTCCGCGCGTGCAGCAGCAGCTTCTCGAAAGCGTAACCGCGTCAGGCAAGCCGACCGTTCTGGTGCTCATGAACGGGAGCGCCGTCTCAGTCAATTGGGCGCGCGACCATGTGCCCGCCATTGTGGAAGCCTGGTATCCGGGCGAAGCCGGCGGATCTGCCCTCGCCGATGTTCTCTTCGGCGATTACAACCCGGCTGGCCGGCTTCCCGTCACGTTCTACAAATCCGCGGATCAACTGCCGCCGTTCACCGATTACAACATGAAGGGCCGCACGTACCGTTACTTCCCGGGCGAGCCGTTGTTCCCGTTCGGATTCGGCCTGAGCTACACTACCTTTGCGTACCATAACCTCCATCTCCCCACCGGAGCGAATGCCGGCGATGAGGTGAAGGCGGCGGTGGAAGTGGAGAACACTGGTAAAGTGGCTGGCGAAGATGTGGTCCAACTGTATATCAAGGACGCGACTCCCGCGGTAGGGCGGGCGATTTCGCCGCCGGTAGCCCTACCCATCCGTGCGCTGGCCGGTTTCGAGCGCATCGCCTTGCGGCCTGGAGAACGCAAAACCGTACAATTCACCCTCGCCCCGCGCCAATTCTCCACGGTTTCAGCCGACGGCCGCCGCATCGCCGCGCCCGGCACATTCGAAATCTCCGTGGGCGGCGGGCAGTCCGGCGCAGCTTCCGCTACGCTTCAAATCGGCGGCGCGGCGAAGGAGCTGCATTGACGGTAACCGATAGAAAGCCGCCGCACGGCGCGCTCAAGAAACCGTCGCAGGGCGCGTCCAGCGAAGTGGTTCGCGACATCAACCGGCGCATCGTCTTGAACCTCATCCGCACGCGGCAACCCATCTCCCGCGCAGACCTGGCGCGCGTCTCCGGTCTGCAGCGCAGCACCATTTCTCTCATCGTCGAGCAGTTGATCGATTCGCAATGGGTCTGCGAAGGCGCCACCGGGCGTCTGCCGCGGGGCCGCCGTCCCACGTTCCTGCGGCTGAACGACGAGCGCGTCATCATCGGCGTGGATCTGCGGCCCACCCAGACCACCGTGGCCCTGGCAGACGCCAACGGCAAGTTCAGCTCCCAGGAAGTGATGGTTACACCCGCCGACCCCAAGATCGCCGTGACCATGATTGTCGAATCCATCAAGCGCATCGCGAGTTCCTGCCGCGGCAAGATGATCGAAGGCGTGGGCGTCAGTCTGCCGGGGCGTTACAACTTCACTACGGACCGTCTGGTTTTCGCCCCGAATCTCAAGTGGCGGGACGTCGACCTGCGCAGCCCCATCATGAAGGCTACCGGTCTGGAAGTGGAGTTGGAAAACGCGGCCAACGCCTGCGTCCTCGCCACGGTTTGGTTCGATCGAACCGAGACTTACCAGAACATGGTGGTGGTGACGGTTTCCGAGGGCATCGGCATCGGCATCCTGGCGAACTACCAACTGGTGCGCGGGTCCGATGGAATGGCCGGCGAGTTCGGCCACGTGGCGCTCGATCCCAAAGGTCCGCTCTGTGGCTGCGGCAGCCGCGGCTGTTGGGAGGTTTACGGCTCTAACCGCGCCGCCCAGCGCTACTATTTCGAATCCGGCTCGCATTCGAGCGAGCTCAGTTTCCTGGACCTGCTGAGCCGCGCCGATCAGGGCGATAGCCGCGCCGCCAAGGCTTTGGAAACCATGGCGCACTATCTGGGCCGCGGCATGCGCATGATTGTCGCGGGAATCGCGCCCGAGCGCATCGTGGTGGTGGGCGATCTCACCCGTTCCTGGCATCGCTTCGGCCCCGTGATAGAAGCCGAGGTGCAAGACCAGACGCTGCCTGGCGCATGCGCGCCGCGCGTGGTTCCCGCCCATGAGGACGGCATGGCCCGTTTGCGCGGCACCGTGGCTCTGGTGCTGCAAAAACACTTCAGCGCCTGAGCGTGATATTCTTCCACGAGGCGCCCCTGTTTACCCAAGTTCGCTAAGCGCCGGAGGGAAGCGACGATGCATATCCGGAAATCGAGTCTCTGCATCCTGGCCTTGTTGGCCGCCACCGCCTACGCCCAAACCAAGCCGCCTTTGGTGGACCTGGAGATGATGACCTGGCCCGAGCTCAAAGCGGCGATCGCACAGGGCAAGACCACGGCGCTGGTCTACAACGGCGGCACCGAAACCCGCGGGCCGCAAAACGTCAACGGCGGTCACACGCTGATGGCGCACGCCACTGTGATCGCCATCGCCGAGAAACTGGGCAACGCCATCGCCGCGCCGGTGCTGCCATTTTCCCCAAACAGCGCGAACGCCAATTTGCCCGGCACTATCGGGCTGACGGTCCCGTTGTTTGCGGCCATCAACGAGCAAGTGGCGGAGCAACTGATCAAGAACGGCTTCAAGACTGTGGTGCTGATGGGCGACCATGGCGGCGGGCAAACGGAGTTGGGCGAGACCGCCAAGAAGCTCGACGATAAGTACGCGGCGCAAGGCATCCACGTCTACTTCTGCGGCGATGTGTACGCCAAGGCCAATGCCGATTTCGACCAATACCTGACCGACAACAATCTTCCGTTGAGCTCGCACGCGGGAATTCCGGATACTTCGGAAATGATGTACCTGGGCACGGACAAAGGTTGGACTCGTCCGGCGGAGATCCCCAACGCGGTCGGCGATGTGCGGCCCAAGCCGGGGGAGAAGCGCGACCCCAACGCGAAACGCGTCAACAACGGAATCAGCGGCGATGCGCGGCCCTCCACGCCGGCGCTGGGCAAGTTGATCTTCGATATGAAGGTGGATGCGGCCGTGAAGCAGATCCGCCAGTTCCAGAGCGGCTCCGCGCCCGCGACAGGACAACAATAGAGAACGGAAGGAGACGAAAATGGAAGCTATAATCGCAAAGCTGCTACAGGATTTTGAAGAAGGCAGAATGTCGCGCCGCCAGTTGATCCGGAGCCTCGCCGTCACGGCGTCCGCAGCCGCCGCGGTGACGCCCGCCGTTGCCGCCGCGCCGCCGGACGAACCGGCATTCAAGGCCGTTGCGGTCAACCACATTTCCTATCAGGTGGCCGACTATGCCAAGACCCGTGACTTCTATGTCAGCATGTTCGGCATGAAAGTCACTCAGGATACCGGCCGGCAATGTTATCTCTCATTCGGCGACACATTCCTGCTGCCGCGCAATGGGCGTCCGGATAGTAAGACGCCGCCGCCGCATGTAGATCACATTGCATACACCATCGACACCTGGAACAAGGCCGACGTGGAAGCCGAGTTAAAGCGTCGGGGCCTCGCGCCACGCCCCGACACAGAAGACAGCTTCCACGTAAAGGATCCCGACGGATTCGACCTGCAGATCAGCGGCAGGAACATGAAACCATAGTAAGACAGGCCTCCTGGCCTGTCTTGCCAGAAGCCGGAGACTGACCGCCCCTACTCGCCCGCCTTCGGCTCCGGCGCATTCTTCGGCTGCGCCTCGCCGCGGTGGCAAGTGTAGCAGGAGACTAGCATCTTGCCATCCGGAAATTGCGCATTGATCTGCTGCGTCATGCGGATCATCTTTCGCGCGACTTCCTTCTTCGGATTTTCGTCGCTGGCATAGTTGCCTTGCACGTGGCAATTGGTGCACTGCACCCCTAGCGCCGCCGTGAAGGTCTGCATAATCTGCCTGACTTCCGCTCCGGTGGACGCCTTCAACACCTTCAGATTGGTTGGGTTCGGCGCTGGCGCCGCTTGCTTGGCGTCCTCCTTCTTCTGCTGGGCGAAGACCGGAAGCAAGACGAGCAATAAAGAAACCGCGACATGGCGCATTGCAATATCATATATGACGCGAGAGCCGAGCGGCTGCGCTGCCCCCCCGCCAACACGCCTTCACGAGTTACTCCGCAAGCACTTTGTGAACAAACTGGACGGCCATCGACCCTTCGCCGACCGCCGAGGCAACGCGTTTCACGCTTCCCGCGCGTATATCCCCAACCGCAAAGACTCCGGGAAGACTCGTTTCGAGCATATGCGGGGCGCGGCGCAGCGGCCAGCCGGGTCCCAGATCCGCGCCGGTCTGGACGAATTGTTTGGCGTCCAGCTCCAGGCATCCGCGTAGCCACGCCGTGTTCGGTTCCGCGCCGGTCATCACGAACAGATGTCGAATGTCGTGGATGTCGCTGGTCCCGGTGGTTGTGTCCCGCCAGCGAATCCGCTCCAGATGCCCGTCGCCTTCCAGCGCCTCAACCTCGGTCCGCGTCCTGAGAGTGATCTCCGGGCTGGCTTCAATCCTCGAAATCAGGTAGCGCGACATGGTCTCGGCCAGGCCCGCGCCGCGAACCAGGATATGGACGCGGCTCGCATATCCCGCAAGGAACGCCGCAGCCTGACCCGCGGAGTTTCCTCCCCCGACGATCGCCACTTCGTCGCTGCGGCAGACCTGAGCTTCGATCGCGGTCGCGCCATAGTAGACACCCGCGCCTTCGAACTGTGCCAGGTTTGGCAGAGCGAGTTTTCGATATTGCGCGCCTGCAGCCACGATGATGCTGCGGCCCTGAGCCGAGCCTCCGTCGTCCAGTTCGACAGTATAGGGAGAGCGGAGGCACTTGAGCGCCCGAGCCGATCGGGCTACCGCGATGTGAGCGCCGAATTTTTCCGCTTGCACGAAGGCGCTGCGGGCGAGATCCTGTCCGGAAATTCCCGTGGGAAAGCCCAGATAGTTTTCGATTCTGGAGCTCGATCCGGCTTGCCCGCCAGGCGCGCTGCTCTCTACCACCAGCACATTCAGTCCCTCTGACGCGCCGTACACCGCCGCCGCCAGCCCGCTTGGCCCGCCGCCCACCACAATCAGATCGTATACGCCGTTTTCGTCGATTCCCGCATTGAATCCGAAGCACTCGGCCGCTTCGGAATTGGTGGGATTTCGAAGTACCAGCTGGCCGCGGCAGATCAGCACCGGGATGTCTGTCACGCGAATTTCGAACTGGTCGAGTACGGTCTGCACATCGGGATCCCGCTCCACATCGAGATACGTGTGCGGATGGCCATTACGGGTAAGAAACTCCCGCAAACGCAGCGTATCGCCCGAATGGCTCGATCCGATCAGTAACGCATCGCCGACGGAGTGGGAGATCAGGTAGGCGCGGCGAAGCATGAATGCGGTCAGGAACATCTCGCCCAGCGCGGCATCCGTCTGCATCACATGCTGCAGATTCGCTCTGCCGATCTCAATCAGCGAGCTCGCTTCCCGCGCCCTGCACTTGACCAGCGTGCGCCGGCCCGACAAATGGTTGACTTCGCCGGTGAAGGCGCCGCGCCCGAGTGTTCTGAGCACAGTCTCGCCGCCGGTCGAAATGCCGACCAGCTCGATGCTGCCGCCGAGCACGATAAAGACGCCATGGTGTACGTCCCCCTGGTCGAAAAGGACGGCGCCCGCCTCGAATTGCCGCTGCTCGCCGAACGGCGCCAGCCGCGCGACCTGCGCATCGTCGAGCAGCGGAAACATCGCGTCGGTTTGTTCGGAAGATTCCGGCATGGTTTTTCCAGAGCGGGCTATTCCAGAATAACTTCATTGACGGGGCGCTTCCGGGCTCAAGCCGAGTGCCAGGCGTTTCCGGTGATGGCTGAAGCGCGCCCGGACATTTGACTCGACCCGCAGGGGGCTACGCCCCAGCCGTGCGTACGTTAACGCCCGTGCGGCCCCATCTGCGCGAATATGTACACTCCAAGGTCCGCGGCGTGTTCAACTCCGGGCTACTTTGCTATACGATGCAAAGCGAGGAAACTAAAGCCGATGATAGCGCCAGCGACAGCCATGCCTCAGAATGAATAACCCGAAGCTCTGCCGATTGAAGAGCAAATTCGGAAACCCTTCACCAGTTCTGCCTTCCGGGGCGGTCTCAAGACGACTCTCACCGGTAGTACCACGCCGCTGAGTCGCTGCATTCGAGGCTCAACGGGAGTTGTGAATTCGTCCATGGAGGCAGGAACCGATTGAGTTTAGTGCGGACGCGTGGGTTGACCTGTCGAGTGAAAGACGCAGATGAACATTTCGTGCTTTGGTTTAATGGCTGGCCTGCTTCGGATAGCTTGGGCCCATTCCGGCCTGTTTGAAATTGTAGCTAGTTTCGGTAGCCTCGCTGGTTCGACGGTGACCAACATCGGGCGGTCCGTGGTGGACGGAAGCCTGGGTGTCTAAGTACCGGGATTGAATCAGATGTTATTAGCCTATTCCGCAGGCGTGTCAGTCACCACGCTCCACAGACCCGTCTACTACCCCAGATCCCGACGCCGCCGTGTTCTAGCAGGGTCAACCCTGCCGGCGTTCCCAACCTGTCACCGGCGCCAGCGCTGGCCTCGCCGTATATCTCGCGGACACTCACTAGCGGCGCCATGCGCGGGATGCGAAGCTGAAAAGGAGATTGCGATTGGCATCTGACACAACCCCGCGTACACCCGTCGGCCCCGACCATCAAATCGCCGCGCCTGTCCCGTCGCGCCGCCGTAGGATCGTTCACATCGTTATATGGAGCCTGCTGCTACTGTTAATCCTGCTCGCGATCCTGTGGTTCTTACGTCATCAGGAGGCAGAAAAAAAAGCGGCGGCCCTGGCCGCCAGCAAGCCGCAGCCCGGGATCGCCATCACCACTGCGACAGCTACCAAGGGTTCCATCGGCATCTATCTCAACTCCATCGGCACAGTCACTCCGGTCTATACCGACTCGATTACCAGTCAAGTGGATGGCTTGGTGGTCGCGGTGCACTATACGGAGGGTCAGATTGTAACTAAGGGCGATCCGCTGATCGACATCGATCCGCGTCCGTATCGCGCCACTCTTCTGCAGGCGCAAGGCGCGCTGGAACGAGACCAGAACATACTCGCGCAAGCGCGTATGGATCTCGATCGCTACCGCGCAGCGTGGGCCCGCAACGCCATTGCCAAACAAATATTGGACGATCAGGAAAAGCTGGTTTTGCAGGACGAGGGAACGGTCAAGAACGACGTGGGCACGGTGCAATATGACCAGATTCAGGTCGACTTCTGCCACATCGTCGCTCCCATCTCCGGTCGTGTAGGGTTACGGCTGGTGGATCCCGGCAACGTGGTGCAGTCTGCCAGCGCCGTGACTCTCGCAGTCATTACACAGTTGGAGCCCATCACGGTAATTTTCACCATCCCGGAAGACAGTCTGGCTCCGGTTGTAGCTCGCCTGAGCAAGAACGCCAAGCTCGCCGTCGATGCCTTCGATCGCGCCGGGAACAAGCAAATTGCCAGCGGGACGTTGTTGACGCTCGACAACCAGATTGACACTACCACCGGGACCGTAAAAGGCAGAGCGCTCTTCGCCAACAAGAATGATGCCCTCTTCCCCAACCAGTTTGTAAATACCCGCCTTCTGGTAAATACGCTGCAAGGAGTGACGCTGATTCCGTCTTCCACCATTCAGCAGAATGGGCAGGCTTCGTTTGTCTACGTGATCCAAAACAATATCGCTCACATGCGCAGCATAAAGGTGGGGGCGGTCAACGGCGGTTTGACGCAGGTTACAGGCATCGGCCCCGGAGACGTTGTGGCCAACAGCAGCTTCGATAAGTTGCAGGACAACTCCAAGGTTGCCGTGTCGAATACGCCAGCCTCAACCAAGACGGGCGGGAGCGGCGCGCAGTGAGTCCGTCTCGTCCGTTTATTCTGCGCCCGGTAGCTACTTCTTTGCTGATGGCTGCCATCCTCTTGGTCGGTATCGTGGGCTATTTGCAACTGCCTGTCTCGGCCTTGCCGGAGGTGGATTATCCCACCATACAGGTGCTCACGTTTTATCCCGGCGCCAGCCCCAACGTGATTGCAACCACAGTCACCGCGCCCCTGGAGAGGCAATTCGGCGAACTGCAAGGCTTAAGTCAGATGACCTCCACCAGCTCCGGAGGCGCCTCTGTCATCGTGCTGCAGTTTAATCTCACGCTGTCTATGGATGTGGCCGAAGAAGAAGTTCAGTCGGCCATCAATGCGGCCCAGAGTCTTTTGCCATCCATCCTCCCCGCACCGCCGGTCTACAGTAAGACGAATCCAGCCGATGCGCCCGTGCTCACCCTGGCCATTACCTCAAATTCCATGCCGCTTTCTGCGGTTGAAGACCTGGTGGACACACGCCTGGCGCCTAAGATTTCGCAGCTCAACGGAGTCGGTCTTGTAACCATCAGCGGCGGTCAAAAGCCCGCCGTACGCATTCAAGCCAACCCCACGGCTCTGTCGTCATACGGCATCAACCTGGAAGACCTGCGCACAGCGCTGACATCCGCCAGCGTCAACGCCGCCAAGGGCAACTTCGATGGGCCGCGTCAGGATTACCAGATCGACTCCAACGATCAACTGGTCACCAGCGACGACTATCGGAAGGTTGTGGTGGCCTACCGCAACGGCGCCCCGGTGATGCTTACCGACGTAGCGGTAATCATGAATGGCGTAGAGAACAACAATCAGGCGGCGTGGATGAACCTGACGCCCGCGGTCATCCTGAACGTGCAGCGCCAACCCGGAGCCAACACTATTAGCGTAGTCAAGAGCATTAAGGCGCTTCTGCCGACGATGCAGGCCAACCTGCCCACGGGCATTCAAATCACCACGCTTACCGATCTCACAACCGCCATCAAGGCATCCGTTTCCGACGTTGAGTTCGAATTGATGTTGACCGTTGGACTGGTTGTGCTGGTAATCTTCCTCTTCTTGCGGAGCGTCTATGCCACCATTATTCCCAGCGTGGCTGTTCCGCTGTCGCTCGTCGGCACGTTCGGAGCCATGTACGTTCTCGGTTACAGCCTGGATAACCTGTCGCTGATGGCGTTGACCATCTCCACCGGTTTCGTGGTGGACGATGCCATCGTGATGATCGAAAATATCTCGCGCTACATCGAAATGGGCGATCCGCCCCTGGAAGCGGCGCTCAAAGGCGCCGAGCAGATTGGCTTCACCATTCTTTCGCTCACCGTGTCGCTTATCGCGGTTCTGATTCCGCTGTTATTCATGGGCGACATAGTCGGGCGCCTGTTTCGCGAGTTTGCCGTCACGCTGGCCGTCACCATCGTCTTCTCGGCGGTGGTCTCTCTTACGCTCACGCCCATGATGAGTGCGCGAATTCTGCGCCACGAGCCAAGGGAGCAGCAGGGGCGCATCTTTAGAGCCTCGGAACGCGCATTCGAAGGGATGATCGCATTCTACGGCCGCGCACTGAAAGTTGTCCTCAGATTCCAGACAATTACGCTGCTAGTCGCCCTGGCCACATTGGCGCTTACGATTTTCCTTTACATAATCATCCCGAAGGGGTTTTTCCCCATCCAGGACACGGGCGTCATCCAAGGGATTTCGCAGGCGCCGCCGGCCATCAGTTCCCAGGCCATGGCGCAGAAGCAGTTGGAGATTACCAAAGCCGTGCTGGCCGACCCGGCGGTGGAAAGCGTCTCGTCGTTTATCGGCGCGGATGGAACCAATACAACGCTCAACAGCGGCAGGATGTCGATCAATTTAAAACCGCTCGACCAGCGCAGTATCAGTGCGGCGAACCTCATCCGCAGGCTCAACCAAAGAGTAGGCCGGGTCGAGGGGATTCAGTTGTTTATGGAGCCTGTGCAGGATATTACGGTGGACGACCGGGTGAGCCGCACCCAATACCAGTATGCGCTGGAAGATCCCAATGCGAATGAACTGAACGATTGGACCAACCGTTTTATTGCGCGGCTGAAGCAGTTGCCCGAGCTGGAGGACGTGGCTACCGATCAACAACCCGGTGGTTTGGCTGTATATCTAACTATCGACCGGGTCACCGCTTCGCGGCTGGGCATCGCGCCTTCCACCATCGATAACACTCTCTATGACGCCTTCGGTCAGCGGCAAATCAACACCATGTATACGCAGACAAACCAGTATCATGTCGTTCTTGAGACTGAGCCGCAGTTTCAGAAAGATCCCAACAAGCTGAACCAGCTCTACATTCAGGCCAATGCATCCTCCGGCGCCACCGGTACGGGGGCCGCTTCGTCTTTTGCGGCTTCCGGATCGTCCGCCGCCGGGTCGAATGCGCTGACCACTTCTCCACTGTACACTCCGTCGGCGAATACCCTTACGCCTCCTTTGAACGCGCTTTCAGCAAGCACGTCCACCGCGGCGACTAATAGCGGAGCCACCTCCGCGGGTACTACCAGTTCGGCTGCCAGCAATGCCGTGCCGTTGAGCGCTTTCGCTCACTTTGAGAACACCACGGAGCCGCTCGCCATTACCCACCAGGGACAGTTTCCGGCCATCACAGTCTCGTTCAATCTTGCGGCGAATGCCGCGCTTGGAAGCGCCATTACGGCGGTAAACAAAGTGCAGCAAGACATGCACATGCCGGCCAGCCTGCAAGCTGGTTTTCAAGGCACGGCGGAATCGTTCACCGCTTCGCTAGCCAATGAGCCGATACTTATTCTTGCCGCCCTGGTCGCGGTGTACATCGTGCTTGGCGTTTTGTACGAGAGCTTTATCCATCCGATCACCATTCTGTCCACTCTACCGTCGGCGGGTGTTGGCGCTTTTCTCGCGTTGATTATTTTTCACCAGGATTTAAGCGTGGTGGCCATCATCGGCATCGTACTGCTGATTGGCATCGTGAAAAAGAACGGCATCATGATGGTCGATTTCGCCCTGGAAGGCGAGCGCAACCACGGCAAGAACGCGACCGACGCGATTTACGATGCCTGTCTGCTGCGCTTCCGCCCAATTATGATGACCACCATGGCCGCGCTTCTCGGCGGGCTGCCCCTGGCGCTCGGAACGGGTTACGGTTCTGAGTTGCGCCGGCCGCTGGGCATCGCCATGGTCGGCGGACTGATGCTAAGCCAGGCGCTCACGCTTTTCACCACGCCCGTCATCTATATCTTTTTTGACAATCTGGGCCGCCGCTTATCGCCCAGATCCAACCGCCCCGCGACCACCGGCGCGCAACCGGAACGTCCGGAAGAGGAAGGGCCGGCGTGAACATCTCCGCACCCTTTATTCGACGGCCTGTGGCTACCACGCTGCTCACGGTGGCGGTTTTTCTTGCCGGGGCGATTTCGTTCGCGGTGCTGCCGGTGGCGCCCCTGCCCGAGGTCGACTTTCCGACTATCTCCGTTAGCGCAAGCCTGCCGGGAGGCAGCGCCGAAATTATGGCATCGTCTGTCGCCACTCCCCTGGAGCGGCAGTTCGGTCAAATCTCGGGCGTGACGGAGATGACCTCCGCGAGTTCGCTCGGCACTACTTCCGTCACCATTCAGTTCGATCTCAGTCGCGACATTAATGGCGCTGCGCGCGATGTGGAGTCCGCCATCAATGCGGCGCGATCCTATCTGCCCACCAACCTCCCGTCGAATCCCACCTATCGCAAAGTCAATCCGGCCGATGCGCCGATCATGATTCTCGGTCTTACATCGGATAAGTACGGCCCCGCCGTCTTGTATGACAACGCCTCCACCGTCGTCGAGCAGAAGCTATCGCAGCTACAGGGCGTAGGACAGGTCACTGTTGGCGGCGGCGCTCTGCCGTCCGTGCGTGTAGATGCAAATCCAACGCAATTGGCCAGTTATGGATTAACACTTGCGAATTTGCAGTCGGTGCTGAGCTTGCAAAATTCCGACCTTGCCAAAGGCCAGATCTCCGATGGCATTGTAACCGCCGACATCCTCGACAACGACCAGATCTCGCACGCGGACGATTATAAGCCGCTGGTCGTTGGCTACCACAACGGCGCGGCGGTCCGCTTGTCCGATGTCGCCGCAGTGACGGACTCCGTGCAAAACGTGCGCGCGGCCGGCTATCTGAACGGCAAGCGCGCGGTTACAGTGATCATCTTTCGCCAGCCCGGCGCCAACATCATTGACACGGTCGATCGCATACACGCGGCGCTTCCGTCCATCCAGGCGTCTATTCCGCTCGGCATCGATACCACCGTCGTTCTCGACCGTACCACAACCATCCGCGCCGCTGTCAGCGACGTCGAGAGGACGCTGCTGCTGTCCATCGGCCTCGTCATCCTGGTGGTGTTTGTATTCCTGCGGGACGGCCGCGCTACGCTGGTTCCCAGCGTCGCCGTGCCGGTGTCTCTGATCGGTACGTTCGCAGTAATGTACCTGCTCGGATATAGTCTCGACAACCTCTCGCTGATGGCCATGACCATCTCAACCGGATTCGTGGTCGACGACGCCATTGTAGTGATGGAAAACATCATGCGTCATCTGGAGGATGGCATGGGGCCGTTTGCCGCGGCGCTGAAAGGCGCCGAGGAGATCGGCTTCACCGTGGTCACTATCAGCATCTCGCTGATTGCAGTCTTTATCCCCCTTCTGATGATGGGAGGCATCGTGGGCCGTCTCTTCCGCGAGTTTGCCGTCACTCTCTCCACGGCCATTGTCGTTTCGATGATCGTCTCACTAACTACCACGCCCATGATGTGCGCTTATCTGCTGAAAAGGCAGCGCGCCGAAGGCCACGGCCGCCTGTACACAGTCACCGAGAAAGGTTTCGATTGGATGCTGAGTTTGTACCGGCGCACCCTGCATTGGGTGCTCGACCACCCCATCCCCACGCTCATCGTACTCTTCCTCACCATAGCTCTCAATGTGGTGGTGATCATGAAGATACCCAAGGGGTTTTTCCCGGTGGAAGACACGGGAGCGCTCCAGGGCGGCGTACAGGGGCCGCAGGATTCGTCTTTCCCGGCGATGGATAACGCCATTCAGCAGATCGGCGCCGTGATCAAGAAAGATCCCGCCGTCGCCAATGTGATTGCGTTTACCGGCGGTAATGGGGCCACCAATACCGGGTCCATGTTCGTTGCTCTCAAGCCCCTGGGGGCGGGCCGCAAGGTCAGCGCCACTCAAATCATCAACCGGCTGCGCCCGCAATTGACTCGCCTGCCGGTAGCGTCTTCGTTTCTCCAGGCCGTGCAGGATCTACGCATCGGCGGCCGGTCCAGTAATGCGATGTACCAGTACACCATCCAAGCCGACAATATGCCGGTGCTTACCAAGTGGGGACCCATCCTGCTGGCTGCCATGAAGCGCCTGCCGGGTTTTCAAGACGTAAGCTCAGATCAGCAGAATGGCGGTCTGGATGAGCTGCTGAGTTATGACCGGGTCACTGCGGCAAAGCTCGGCCTCACCGTACAGTCGCTGGACTCGGCATTATACGATGCGTTTGGCCAATCGGAAGTTTCTATCATTTACACGCAGCTCAATCAGTATTACGTGGTGCTGGAAGTCGCTCCTGAGTATTGGCAAAGCCCGGAAGGGTTGAAAAACATCTATCTTGTTTCGTCCAGCGGCAATAATATTCCGCTGCTCGCGCTGGCCAAGGACCAAGTCACCACTACGCCGCTGGCAGTCAATCATACGGGCTTATTCCCCTCGGTCACCGTATCCTTCAACCTCGCGCCGAACATGTCTTTGAGCGATGCCACAGCGAGTATCACCCAGCTGCAAAAGCAGCTCGGCGCGCCTTCCACGCTGACAAGCCTTTATGCCGGCACGCTGCTGGCCTACCAGCAATCTCTCGGCACTGAGCCGGTGCTGGTTCTGACGGCGCTGCTGGCGGTCTACATCGTACTCGGTATTTTGTATGAGAGCCTGGTTCATCCACTGACAATCATCTCCGCTCTGCCCTCGGCGAGCGTGGGCGCCATGCTCGCGCTGATGCTTTTCAATGTGGATCTCAACATCATCTCCATCATTGGCATTGTGCTGCTGATTGGGATCGTGAAGAAGAACGCCATCATGATGATCGATTTCGCTCTTCAGGCCGAGCGTCAGGAGGGCAAGAACCCGGCCGATGCGATTTTTGAAGCGTGCATGTTGCGCTTCCGTCCGATCATGATGACAACCATGGCTGCGTTATTGGGCGCTCTGCCCTTGGCGCTGGAGACAGGGACGGGGTATGAGCTCCGCCGGCCCCTTGGCATCACGATTGTGGGCGGCTTAATTTTAAGTCAGTTGTTGACTCTCTACACAACGCCGGTAGTCTATCTGTCGTTCGACCGGCTGCGGCTGCGGATGCTGGGAAGGCAGCGCGACGAACCCGTTGGCCATACGGCCGGACCGACCCCCAGTCCTGCAGCTTAATTGGAGCCATCATGGAGTGTATAAGACTATGACTTCCTTTCCTCTGAGAGATACCTCCCGCGGCGCAGGCTATACCGCAGCGATCTGCATCTCTCTACTGAGCGCTTGCAACGTCGGCCCGAAATACACTCCGCCCGCCGTTCCGCCGCCACCGGCTTTCAAAGAGGCGGCTCCTGCCGCTTATAGCTCGGCGCCGCCCGGCGCCTGGCAGCCCGCACAGCCGCAGGACGCCGTGCTCAAAGGCAAATGGTGGGAGATGTTCAATGAACCTGAGCTGAACGCGCTCGAAGATCAATTGAACATCGATAATCAGAACATCGCGCAATACTTCCAGAACTTGATGGCAGCGCGCGCGCAGGTGGGCGAGGCCCGTGCGGGCTACTATCCGACGGTCACAGTGGATCCTTCGATCACTAATAGCCGAACCAGTACGACGGGCACAACGAGTCCCATAATCGCGGCGAGCTCTGGAAGCACGGGGACTACTGGGACCACAGGGACAACCGTCACGGCGTCGACCACTAAGACCAGCATCGTCAGCGGTTTCTCCCTGCCGGTCGATGCGACGTGGGAGCCGGACCTATGGGGCCGCATCCGCAACACGGTCCATGAGTTTCAATACGCCGCCCAGGTGAGCGCCGCGGATCTTGAAAACGAGCGTCTGGTGGAACAGGCCAGTCTCGCGGAGTATTACTTTGAGCTGCGCGGGCAAGATGCGCTGCAGGAAGTGTATAACCGCACCATTGAGGCCGATCGACAGTCGCTCGAGCTGACTCGCGCTCTGGCTGAGACGGGCATCGACAATGAGGAGGCGGTCGCTGAGGCAGAGGTAACGCTCAAAGAGGCGGAAGCGACGGGAACAGGCATCGCGACGAACCGCGCTTTGTACGAGCATGCGATGGCGACGCTGATCGGTAAATCCGCTTCGACGTTTTCGATGCCCGTGAAGAGCCTGACTACGCCGGTTCCCGCGATCCCGGTCGGCATTCCTTCGCAGTTGCTCCAACGGCGGCCGGATATCGCAGCGGCGGAACGCACCATGGCGCAGGCCAACGCCATCATAGGAGTGGAGAAGGCGGCTTACTACCCAACGGTGAGCCTGACGGGAAGCGCAGGGCTCGAGTCGTCCAGCCTCACGAAGTTGTTTTCATTGCCCGCGCTTTTCTGGTCGCTTGGCGCTTCGGCATCCGAGATCGTCTTCGACGCCGGCCTGCGCAAAGCCACGGTAACTCAGTACACCGCGACTTACAATGCCGACGTGGCGTCCTATCGCCAAACCGTACTGACGGCGTTTCAACAGGTGGAAGACTATATTGCGACTCTGCGTGTGACCTCGGCGCAGATCATTCGTCAAAATGAAGCCATACAGGCTGCGCAAAGATACCTGGAGATTGCCACGGCGCGGTACCAGACCGGCCTCGATCCCTATCTCGACGTGCTCACTGCGGAGAATACGCTATTGAGCGATCAGCAGACCGTGGTGACTCTGCGCGTGAGTGAGATGCTTGCGGCAGTCGAGTTGATCCAGGCCCTTGGAGGGGGATGGGACGTCACGCAACTGCCCACGGCGGCTCAGGTCTCATCCAAGGACGCGCCGGGCCAGGGCGCCAATGCTTCATCGAGTCACTTTGAGCCGTGAGGCTCCGGATTTGCGACCGGTAGTCCAGACTCAATGGCGAGCTGTTCGTGGGTTGCCATTTCTCAGTTGAATTTACAACCCCTCGAATGCATTCCTATGCATCGATCGCCGTAATGACTTCAGGAGCCAATTCATGAATATTGGAATCGTCGGCGCCGGCAATGTCGGCGGAACTCTAGGCGCGCGGTGGGCGCGCAACGGACACGCCGTAGCCTTCGGCGTGCGCGATCCCAATTCCACGGGAGCCCGCGAGCTGCTGCAGAAGGCCGGTTCCGGAACCGCGACTACTATGGCGGACGCGGCTAAATCCGCCGACGTACTGCTGGTATCGACGCCCTGGGGCGTGACCAAACAGGTGCTCGAAGGCCTGGGCGATCTTTCCGGCAAGATCGTGATCGATGCCACCAATCCCCTCCTGCCCGATCTCTCGGGATTGTCTCTCGGAACCACCACCTCGGCGGCCGAGCAGGTGGCGCAGTGGGCATCCGGTGCGCGCGTCGTCAAAGCATTCAACACAGTCGGATTCAACATCATGGCCGATCCTTCGTTCGGCGCCAGCCGCGCGCTGCTGTTCTATTGCGGCGACGACGCCGCCGCCAAGCAGACCGTGAAATCGCTCGCCGCCGAGCTCGGTTTCGACCCCGAAGACGCCGGCCCGCTGCGTCAGGCGCGGCTGCTCGAGCCGTTCGCCCTGCTATGGATATCCCTGGCCTATGGCCAAGGCTACGGCCGCGAATTCGCATTTCAACTGCTACGGCGATAGGCGGCCGCGGCGGCGGTAAACCCATACGCCAATCGCATTGGTCGCGACTACCGCGCCCGCCACCTTGGCTCCAAACACCGCCGGGTGCGCGACGTCAAGAATGGGCACAACGTCGAAACCCACCGCGAGCACGGTAACCGCAGCCGCGGCGCAGGCCGATACGCGCAGCCAGGCCGGCGCCTTGCCGCGCAGCACCACCGCAAACATGGCGAGATAGTAAAGCCCGCTGCAAGCAAAACCCGCAGCCATCAATATCTGATTGGCCTCCTGTTCGCCGACTTGAAACAGGCTGGCGGCGCCGAGCACGATGCAAATCGCCACCACCACCGCGATGGACCGCACCGGCGTGCGGAACCGCGGATGCAGCGCGCTGAACCGCGCGGGCAAGAGGCCATCCCATCCGGCCACCATCGGCAAACGAGACACTTGCGCCACGCACGCCACGGTCTGCGTGAAATACGCGAAGAGCAGCGCCAGAATCGCGCCGCTGCCAAGCGCGGACGCCAGCGCCGAGGAATGCAGCGCCTCGCCCAGTATCTGCGAAACCGGCGCGATCAGATCGATTCGGTCGCGCGGCACATAGGCGAGCATGGCGCAGGTGCCCAGGATATAGAGCAGCGCGATGCCCGGCGCGGCGATCCACACCGAGCGCGCGATGTTGCGCTCGGGCGTGTGGCATTCCCCGGCGAAGATGGCGGCCTGCTCAAAGCCGCTCAGCGCGTTGAACGCCATCTTGGAAAACAGGTTGACGGTGAAGAGCGTCATTGCCGGCCAGGTGAACGCGAGCACCGGCTGCGCCATGGGGACGCCGCGCAGCGCGCGCCAGGCGAACAGCGCAATCACCAGCAGATAGAGGCCGATGATGAGCGCGCCGCCCGCGCCGGTGATCCAACGCGCCAGGTGAAGGCCGCGGATATTGATCGCGAGCACGAGGGCGAAGAAAGCGATGTTGATGGCAATCAGCAGCGGCTTGTTGCCGTTCATCCAGTCGTAGCGCGGGCCCAGAAGGTAGGCGACGCTGTTTGCCACCACCGAGCCGCTGTTGGCGTAATAGAAGATCAGGAAGAAGGCGTAATTCCAGCCCGCCTGAAACCCGGCGGGCGGCGAGATGCCGATCTTGACCCATTGATAGACGCCGCCTTCGAGCGGCATGCGCCGGCTGAGATAGATCACCGTGCCGGCCAGCGGCAGGAAGAACAGCGGAATCGCCAGCAGCCAGAGCACCACGTGCGCGCCGCCGGCCTTGGCCGCATAGCCGATCCACGGCAGCCCGACGATGAGCAGCGCCTGAAGCAGCACCAGGTCGCCGAGGCGCAGCTCGCGGGTCAGCGAAGCGCTGCGGGCTTGGGTGCGGGCTATCTCCTCGCGGCCGTCGGCGAGCATTGAAGGGGAAAGGGTAACATAGTCCGGCCCCAGGGTCCCGGGTATCCCTGCTTGCAACCGGCGCCATTCCGCAGTATCTTCGTCTCGTGACCGTTACTCGCCGAAGCATCCTCACCACTATCGCCGCCACCGCGGCCGTTCAAGCCCAGCGGAACCGCCCGCCCAGTTGGAAACCGAAACTTGGGACGCTGGGCAATTACACCGAGGCCAATGTCGATTTCACCAAGGCCGAAGGCTTCACCAGCATGGAGCTTCGTCTCGACCCGATGAAGCAAGACGACGCCGCGCTAGCCGCCATCAAGGACAAGATGCAGCGCTCCGGCCTCTACTTCTCATCGCTCGCCTGCGATGGAAACCACATCGATCCGGATCCGGCCAAGCGCGCCCGGCAAATCCAGATCGCGCGGAAAGCCATCGAAGTCTGCGGCAAGCTCGGCATCCCGGCCATCGCCGGCCAATCCGGCAAGATCGTCGGCCAGTCGCTCCAGCAGCAGGTGGACGAAGTGGTCAAGGTCTACACCGAAAACTATTTTCCGCTGTGCGAGCAGTACAAAGTGAAAATTCTCTGGGAACCGTATGCGGGCGGTCCGAACATCGGTACCGGCCCCGTGGGTTGGGAGGCGCTATTCAAAGCGTTCCACGACAGCCCCAACGTCGGCCTGCAATTCGACCCCTCGCACCTGGTGTGGCAAATGATGGACCCGGTGCAGGCCGCGCGCGATTTCGTCGGCAAGATCTACGACGTGCATCTCAAGGACACCGAAATCCTCTGGCATATCCTGCGCCGCACGGGCATTGAGCCGGTCGATAACTCGCGCTGGTGGCGCTTCCGCGTGCCCGGCTATGGGTCGGTGGATTGGAAGGGCTTCTTCTCGGTGCTCGCCGAAGCCGGATATCAAGGCGCCATGAATATCGAAAATGAGGACCCGTTCTACGGGCCTTCCTACGATCAGCAGGGGAATTTCACGGACAGCTTCAAGCGCGGCTTCCGCCAGGCCCACGAATTCCTGAAGACGCTGATCCCGCCGGTAGAAGGCTGACGGCGCGGGCGATTCGATCGGCTCGTAGTACCTGACGGGTGCACTTTTCAGGCGCTTGGCCTCTTGCGCATAGTAGAATCGGTGGGTATGCGACGTATCTCCGTTCTGTTCTTGGGGCTTTTGGCTATCCTGCCAAGCGCCATTCCAACGTGGGCCGCGCAGCCGGTGCGCGCCCGCCACGGCATGGTGGTATCGCGCGAAACCCACGCCACCCAAGCCGGCTTGAAGGTACTGGAATCCGGCGGCAATGCCGTCGATGCCGCGGTTGCGGTGGGCTTCGCGCTCGCGGTGACCCACTCCAGCGCCGGGAACCTCGGCGGCGGCGGATTCATGCTGGTGCGCCTGGCCGACGGCCGGACCGCCTTTATCGATTTCCGCGAGCGCGCGCCGGAATCGGCCACGCACGATATGTATCTCGACGCCAACGGCAAGCTGACGCGCGACAGCATCACTGGATATCGCGCGTCGGGAGTTCCGGGAACGGTCGCGGGCCTGGAATACGCGTCGAAGCATTTCGGCAAGCGGCCTTGGGCCGAGCTGGTGCAGCCGGCGATCGAGCTCGCGGCCAAGGGGTTTCCGCTTTCCTATGCGCAAGCCAACGGACTGCGCGGCGGCGGGTTGAACGCCTTCCCCGAATCGAAACGCATCTTTCAGCGCGATGGTAATTACTACGAGCCCGGCGATATCTTCGTGCAGCCCGATCTGGCGAAGACGCTCTCGCGGATCGCACAATCGGGCAGCCAGGATTTCTACCACGGCGAGACCGCGCATCTGCTGGCGGCCGATATGCAAGCGCACAACGGCACGATTACGCTCGCCGATCTGGAAGCTTACAAGGCCATCGAGCGCAAGCCGCTGACGGGCAAGTATCGCGGCTATGACATTGTGACCGCGCCGCCGCCGAGCTCGGGCGGGGTGGGCATTCTGCAGATGCTGGGAGTGCTGGAAGGCACGGGCTATGAAAAGGGCGGCGCCGGGTCGGCGGAGGTGGTGCACTATATGACTGAGGCGATGCGCCGCTTCTTCGCGGACCGCAACCAGTGGATGGGCGATCCCGATTTCGTGAAGGTGCCGGTGGCGGGGATGCTGAACCCCGAGTACATCAAGAAGCTGCGCGCTTCGATCGACCCGGTGCGCGCCACGCCCAGCAGCGAGGTGAAGGCGGGCGTGTTCACGGGGCGCGAATCGTTCGAGACCACGCACTTCACCGTGGCCGACGACGAAGGCAACATCGCCTCGATGACCTACACGCTGAACGGCGGATACGGCAGCAAGGTGACGGCGACGGGCTTGGGATTCCTGCTCAACAATGAGATGGACGACTTCACGGCGAAACCGGGCGAGGCGAATATGTTCGGGCTGGTGCAGGGCGAGGCCAACGCCATCGCCCCGCACAAGACGCCGCTTTCGGCGATGACTCCCACCATCGTATTGAAGGACGGCAAGCCTTTCCTGGCGCTGGGTTCGCCGGGCGGGCCCACCATCATCAACAGCGTGCTCGAAGTCATGGTCAATATAATCGACTTCAACATGAACGTGCAGGATGCGGTGAACTGGCCGCGCTTCCATCACCAGAACCTGCCGGACGACGTGCGCGTGGAGCCTGGCTATTCGCCCGATACCGTGGCGATTCTGGAAAAGAACGGTTACACTGTGCGGCGGGTTGGCGCGCAGGGAGAAGTGGCGGCGATTCGGTTCAATAATGGATGGCTGGAAGGCGCGGCCGATCCGCGCACGGAAGGCACGGCGGCCGGCCGCTAAGGCGGGGCGCTAACTGGGAATGACCCCGCGAATGAATCACGTACTCTCGACGCACCTCTTCGTCAACCAGCGCCTGACCGTGGCGATGCTGAACCGCATCCAGCAGGCCGGCATTCCGGCCGTGGAGATTTTCTGCGCGCGGCAGCACCTGGATTATCGCAACAAGGCGCAAGTGGCCGAGCTGGGCCATTGGTTCCGCGACTCCGATCTGAAACTGCACTCGCTGCATTCGCCGATGTACACCGATGAGATCTGGGGACGCTCGGGGCCGCATACGGTGGTCACCATCACGGAGCCCGTGAAGTCGCAGCGACTGCAATGGGTGGATGAGATCAAGCGCGCACTCGAGACTGCCGAGACCGTTCCCTTCCGCTATTTGATCCAGCATATCGGCGTCAGCGGCGAAGAGTTCGACATGTATAAGGTGGACGCGGCTTTTTGCGCGCTGGAAGAGCTGAGTCTGTTCGCACGCCAGCGCGGCGTGGAGATACTGCTCGAGAACATTCCTAACGACCTTTCGAGCGCCGAGCGGCTGCTGCTGTTCGAAGAGTTGACGCACATCGGGTTGAACTACGTGCTCGACACGGGCCACGCCAACATGAACGAGGGCGTGGAAGCCGCTTACAACCTGATGAAGGGGCGCATACGCTCGACGCATATCCACGACAATAACGGCACGGACGATAAGCATCTGTTCCCGTTCCTGAGCGAGGGCGGCACCATCGATTGGAAGAAGGGGATGGAGCTGCTGCGCAGCCGGGAGGACCAATATCCCCTGCTGCTGGAGTTGAAGGAGCAGCCGGAATATGCGGCAAATTCGCTGGATGCGGCGCTGCGAGTCTTCGATAAGTTGGAGGAGCAGTAGGCGGAGGCAACGGCGGCTGTCATCCGGGTTTTCATCCCGCGAGGCCGCCGCGGCAATCGCATGGGCAAGCTAGCGATGCATGGGAGCGGCGCTGGCGCTGGCGCTATCCAGCGCGAGGTTCAACTGCAGCACGTTGACTCGCGGTTCGCCGAACAGGCCTAGCTGCCGGCCTTCAGTGTGCGCGGCAATCAGTTGCCGCACCGTATCGGTGGACAGGCCGCGCGCCCCGGCCACCCGGCCAGCCTGGGCTTCCGCCGCGGCGGGGCTGATGTGGGGATCGAGCCCGCTGGCGGAAGCCGTGACGATATCGGCCGGAATCGGACCGGTGAACGTGGGGTTCTCCGCCCGAAACTTCGCCGCATCCCCTTGGACGCGGTCAATCAGCTTTTGGTTGGTGGGCCCATAATTCGATCCGCCTGACGCAAGGCCGTCATACGCGTCAGGCCTGCCGTGGAAGTATTCCGGCCGCGTGAACTTTTGGCCGATCAATTCCGAGCCGATAGTCTTGCCATTCGCTTCGATCAAGCTTCCGGCAGCCTGGCGCGGAAAGAACACCTTCGCCAAACCCGTCACCAACAGCGGGTAGAGCACGCCCGTCAGCACCGTCAAGACAATGGTCGCTTTCACTGCAATCAGTAGTTGTTTCATGCGAGCCTCAGTATTCCCAACAGCCGGTCGATCAGCCAGATCCCCGGAAAGGGCGCCAGTACGCCGCCCAGGCCATATACGAGCAGATTCCGCCGCAGCAAGGCGGCCGCCGACATGGGCCGGTATTTTACGCCGCGAAGCGCGAGCGGGATGAGCGCAATGATAATCAACGCGTTGAAGATCACCGACGCCAGCACCGCGCTTTGGGCGCTGTGCAGCTGCATGATATTGAGCGCCGCCAACGCCGGATACGTGGCCATGAACATGGCCGGCAGAATGGCGAAATATTTGGCGATGTCGTTGGCGATGGAAAACGTGGTCAAGGCGCCGCGCGTCATCAGCAACTGCTTGCCGATGGCCACCACCTCAATCAGCTTGGTGGGGTTCGAATCGAGGTCCACCATGTTGCCCGCTTCCTTGGCGGCCATGGTGCCCGTGTTCATCGCCAGCCCCACGTCGGCCTGCGCCAGCGCGGGCGCGTCGTTGGTGCCATCGCCGGTCATGGCCACCAGGCGTCCGCCCGCCTGCTCCTTCTTGATCAGGTCCATCTTGTCTTTGGGCGTGGCCTGCGCCAGAAAATCGTCGACGCCGGCTTCGGCCGCAATTGCGGCGGCGGTGAGCGGATTGTCGCCCGTGATCATTACCGTGCGGATGCCCATCTTGCGCAGCTGCTCGAACCGGTCGCGCATGCCGCCCTTCACCACATCCTTCAGATGAACCACGCCCATCGCGCGGCCGCGGTCCGCCACCGCCAGCGGCGTGCCACCCGACCGCGAAATGCGAGTGGTGATAGTCAACAACTCCTCCGGGACGCTTCCGCCGTGCTCCCCCAGGAACTCGCACACCGAATCGGTGGCGCCTTTGCGGATGCAGCGCCCGTCGATATCGACGCCGCTCATGCGCGTCTGCGCGGCGAACGGAATGAACTTAGCTTCGTGTTCCGCCACCTCGCGCCCGCGAATGCCGTACTTCTCCTTTGCCAGCACTACGATGGAACGGCCTTCCGGCGTCTCGTCCGCAAGGCTGGCAAGCTGGGCCGCATTGGCTACTTCTTCCGGCGTCGCGTCGCCGACCGGGATGAACTCCACCGCCTGGCGGTTGCCCAGCGTGATGGTGCCGGTTTTATCGAGCAGCAGGGTGTTCACGTCGCCGGCCGCTTCCACAGCCTTGCCGCTCATGGCCAGCACGTTGTGCTGCATCACGCGGTCCATGCCGGCAATGCCGATGGCCGAAAGCAGACCGCCGATGGTGGTAGGAATCAGGCACACCAGCAGCGAGATCAGGACCGTCACCGACGGCACGGCGCCGCTGTAGACCGCGAACGGCTCCAGCGTCACCACCGCCAGCAGAAAGATCAGCGTCAGCCCGGCGATCACGATATTCAGCGCGATTTCATTGGGCGTCTTCTGCCGCTGCGCGCCTTCCACCAGCGCGATCATGCGGTCCAAAAAGGTCTCGCCGGGATTCGACGTGATCTTCACCTTGATGAAGTCCGAGAGCACTTTGGTGCCGCCGGTCACCGCGCTGCGGTCGCCGCCGGATTCGCGGATTACCGGAGCGCTTTCGCCCGTGATGGCCGATTCATCCACGGTGGCGATCCCTTCGATCACATCTCCGTCGCCGGGAATGATCTCGTTGGCCTCCACCAGTACGATATCGTCGCGGCGAAGCTGCGCCGCCGCGATAACCTCATCGCGCCCATTGACCAGGCGGCGCGCGGTGGTCTCGGTCTTGGTCTTGCGCAGCGTATCCGCCTGCGCCTTTCCACGCCCTTCGGCCATGGCTTCGGCAAAGTTGGCGAACAGCACGGTGAACCACAGCCATAGCGTAATCTGGAAGGTGAACCAGACATCGTGCGCGCCGACGGTGAAATCGCGGACCGCCAGCGCCGTGGTCATTACCGCTCCCACTTCCACCACGAACATCACCGGATTCTTCATCATGGGGCGCGGGTGCAGCTTGCGGAACGAATCGCCAATGGCGCGACGGACGATGGGCGGATCGAGCAGGGGGCGCGCGCGCGGCGCCTTCTTGGATATCAGCGACGTACTGTCGAGCGGTGGAGGAGGAACGATTGCGGTTGCCATTGGGTTAGCTCCAGAGCTTGCCTTGATGCATGAGGAAATGTTCGACGATGGGCCCGAGCGAGAGCGCAGGGAAGAATGTGAGCGCGCCCACGATCATCACCACCGCCACCAGCAGGAAGACGAAAAGCGGCCCGTGGGTTGGGAAGGTGCCCGTGGAAACCGGCGTCTGCTTTTTCTGCGCCAGGCTGCCGGCCGCGGCCAGCAGCGGGATCATCATCAGGAATCTGCCGAACAGCATGGCGAAGCCGATCGAGGTATTGAGATACGGCGTATTAGCGCTGATGCCGCCGAACGCGCTGCCGTTATTCCCGGTGGCGCTCGCATAAGTGTAGAGCACCTCGGAAAGTCCGTGCGGCCCGTGGTTACCCAAGCTGCTTTTGACTGTGTTCAAGACCGCGCCCGCCCCGGCGAAACCGAGGATGGTGAAAGCCAGCACTAAGGCGGCGAGCATCACCATCTTGACTTCTTTCTGTTCGATCTTCTTGCCGAGGTATTCCGGCGTACGGCCCACCATCAATCCGGCGATGAAAACGGAAAGGATGGCGAACATCAGCATTCCATAGAGACCGGAGCCGACGCCGCCGAAGATCACTTCGCCGAGCTCGATATTAACCAACGGCACGAGACCGCCGAGCGGCGTGAGGCTGTCGTGCATGGTGTTGACGGCGCCGCAGCTTGCGTCGGTTGTGACCACTGTGAAGAGAGAGGAATCCGCCATGCCGAAGCGGACATCCTTGCCTTCCCAATTCCCGTTCGCGGTAAGCCCGAGTTTGGTCAGATTCGGATTGCCGGCCATCTCCGACGGATAGGTGACGCAGACGCCGAAGATAAACAGCGCCAGCATGGCCGCGAAGATGGCCCACCCTTGCCGCGTGTCTTTGACCATCTTGCCGAACGTGTAAGTGAGGCCCGCCGGAATCAGAAAAATGAAGACCATCTGCGCGAAATTCGAGAATGGCGTCGGGTTCTCGTACGGATGCGCAGAGTTGGCGGCGGTGAATCCTCCACCGTTGGTGCCGATCATCTTGATGGCCTCCTGCGAGGCGATGGGGCCTTGCGGAATGGTCTGCGCGGCGCCTTCCACGGTGGCGGCTTTGGTGTACGGCGAGAAGTTCTGAATGACTCCCTGGGAGCACAGGAACAGTGCGCCGGCCACCGAGAGCGGCAGCAGCACATACACGGTGGCGCGCGTGAAATCGACCCAGAAGTTGCCCAGCGATTTCACCGAGTGCCGCGAAAAACCGCGCACGCAAGCGATAGCTACGGCGATGCCCGCGGCCGCCGAAAAGAAGTTGTGCGTAGCGAGGCCGATCATCTCCGCGAGATAGCTCATGGTGGTTTCGGGCGTGTAGGCCTGCCAGTTGGTGTTGGTGGTGAAGCTGGCCGCCGTGTTGAAAGCCAGAGCCGAGGCTACGTTGCCGAGCCCTTGCGGATTCAGCGGGAACCACTGTTGCAGCCGAAGGATCAAGTACGTGAGCAGCATGCTGACGATGCTGAAAGCGAGGACGCCGCCGGCGTAACACGTCCAATGCTGCTCGGCGGTTTCATCGATGCCGCACAGCTTGTAGATGGCTACCTCGAGAGGCCGCAGAAGGCGGTGCGCCCAGGTGCGCTCGCCCGCGAAGACCTTGGCCATGTAAGCGCCCAGGGGTGCGGTGAGAGCCGCAACTACGGCGATGAAAACCAATATGAGAAGGATGCCGCTGGCGCTCATCGATCGAGTCTCCTGGAAAGAACCACCTGAAAGGCGGCTGCAGGCAGGATTGCCTGCCCCACAAAGCAAGCGTCGCTCATCTTAGAACCTCTCCGGGCGGAGGAGGGCGTAGAACAGGTACACGCCCAGACCCACCGCTACTATCAGCGCAATCACGTAGTCCATAAAATCCTTTAAAGGCGGTCGCAGCCTTTCACAAACATCCAGGCGGCCGCAAAGAACAGAATCGAGATGAGAATGAAGATCAGATCGAGCATCCGTATTTACTCCACATGCACCAGCGCTACACGATGACCGTCGCGGGCCAGCGCCGCGGCGAGCCGTTCCTCGGAAGTCTTCCAGAGGCGCCGCCGCGTTCCCAGCAGAACCGTCGATTCCGGCTTGAGCGCGTGCCGGAAGCCCTCCTGGCAGCTGCGCGCCAACACCACTTGCGGATTGACCGGCAGCGGACACTGGCTGGCCAGATCGATGAGTTGCTCGACCAGATGCGCGTGTACCAGCGCCGGGCATCCGAACGACATCGGATAGGGAACCGTATGCACCGCGACCAGCATCACGCTGGCATTGAGCTTTTCCGCATACGCCGGCGCGCGCTTCATGACGGCTTCGGTGACGGCCCACTCCGTAAACGGGACGACGATCTCGATTGCGCCGCAGTGGCCGCCGATCTCAATCGCCGGCGGATCGATTTGTAACTCGCCGCAGGTAAGCATCCTTTATAAGCGTACGCCTCGCCACATAAAGAAGTCGTAAAGGAAGAATCAGGAATGGATTAGGGGTTACCTTGAAAACCGCCTGAGCAACCGTACGGCAAAGCACCCCATAAGGTCTTGTTTTTTCTGCATCTTGGGTAGGCCAGGATAAGCCTGGCTGATCTTGTGAACTGACGGGATGGAGCAATCCGTCCGGCGGAAACTTGTGAGGCGAACACGCGAGTCCGCAGCGCAGGCGAACCCGATTCGGCCCTGTTACGCAACTGAAAGCGAGGAGTCTCCCGAGATGACGAACCTGCTACCGGTGGTGAAGCAACGGGTACATGCAGCCAGCGGGCTTTCCGGGGTGGTTGGGGCAGCGCGCGTGGATAGATCGGTCGAGGAACCTGGCAGACCCCTCGGGGCGTCTCGCGCAGCATCTGAGACGGCGCAGCCAGCGGCCCTTCCGACCACCGGAGGTGTGACTTACGATGAACGGCTTCAGCGCATGGGGCTGAGCCGAATCTCCTACTCTACCGTCTCTGCGTCGAATTCCTGGGCGCCCATCGTTTAGCATGAAGAGGTGCCCCGCTACGCCGCCATCGATATCGGCAGCAACTCCATTCGGATGGAAGCAGCCGAGGTCGCGCCGGGCCAGCCGATTCGCGTGCTGGCTTCCGACCGCGAGGTGACGCGTCTCGGGGAAAGCGTGTTTCGCAGCGGCAGCGTGAGCGATGAGGCACTGCGCGCGACGTGCGCGGTGCTGGCGCGGATGGCCGCGCTCTACCGCAGGCTGGAGGTGGTGGGCGTGCGCGCGGTGGCTACCAGCGCCATTCGCGATACGCGCAATCAGAAGGAGTTTCTGGAGCGCGCAGCCGAGGCCGCGGGTACGCGGATTGAAATCATCTCGGGCCGTGAAGAAGCGCGGCTGATTCATCTGGGAGTGGAAAGCGTATGGCCGCAGACGGGCCGGCGCGGGCTGATGATCGATATCGGGGGCGGCAGCGCCGAGATTATCGCGGCCGAGGACGGCCAGCTGCGCGAGGCCTTTTCGAAGCCCCTGGGCGCGGTGCGGCTGAGCGAGATGTTTCTCAGAGACGACCCGCCATCGCCGAGGCAGCTGCGGGAGATGCACGAATATATCCAGGAGAAATTATCGAGCGCGCTGCGGCGCCTGGGGACCGCCGGATGGGACCGCGCCATTGCCACGTCCGCCACCGCGTCCGCCGTAGCCAGCGCGGTTTCGCGCGTGCCACGCTCGAAGCGCGACGAAATCGACCGGCTGCGCATATCGACGGCGCAGGTGCGGCGGCTCTATGCGAGGCTGTCGCAATTGAACCTGGCGGCGCGCCGCAAGGTGACGGGGATCGGCCCGCGGCGGGCGGAGATCATCGTGCCGGGCCTGGCGGTGCTGCTCGATTTTGCGCAGCAGTTCCATTTGCCCGCGGTCTACTATTCGCGCGCGGGCGTTCGCGATGGCATTATCGCGGACCTGGCGGCGCGCAACGTGGGCGCGGAGCGTTCCCGGCTGAGCCGCGACCAGCGCCGCGAAGTGGAAGAGATGGCGCGGCGTTACGGCGTGCCGCTGGAACGGGCCCGCAAGGTGGCGCATGACGCGAACCTGCTTTTCGCGGCGCTGCAGCCGATTCACGGGTTGCCGCCGGACGCTGGAAAGCTTCTCGAAGCCGCGGCCTACCTTTGCGACGTGGGTCATTACGTGAGCAGCGCCAGCCATCACAAGCATGCTTATTACGTGGTGGCGAACTCGGATATGGCGGGCTTCACCGACCGCGAGCGCCTGCTGATCGCGAGCCTCTGCCGCTATCACCGCAAGTCGCTGCCCGGCCCGCTGCATAGCGCTTACCAGACGTTGACGGCCGAGGAAAAGCGTACGCTGGTGCAGTTGATTCCCATCCTGAGGCTGGCCGATAACCTGGACCGCAGCCATAACCAGCGCCTTCAGGCGGTGGATGTGGGAACGCGCGACGGCGAGATTGTGCTGCAGGTACATTCGGACGGTAACCTCGATCTGGAACAGTGGCGCACCGAGCGGGCGGGCGAGGCTTTCCGGCAGATCTACAACCGCACGGTGACCGTGATGAAGGCGAAGGATTGAAAAGAGAATTTGCCATGAAGGAGTTCGCACACTCGCAGGTTTCCACGCTGTTGCGGCGCCTGGCGGCGCAGGTGAAGCGGACCGCCGAGGCGGCCGATGCCGAATCGGTTCACGACCTGCGGGTGGCGATACGCCGCCTGAGCCGCGCGCTGCGCTCGTTTGCGCAGTTCCTTCCCGGCAAGCAGTGGAAGCGGATTCGCGCGGAGCTTTCGAATTTGATGGACGCCGCGGCCGCTGTGCGGGACAGCGACGTGGCGCTGGAGCTTCTCGAAAAGGCGGGCGCCGCCCAGCGGGCACGGGTGGCGTTAACGCTGCAGGCGCGGCGGAGCGAGGCCGAGGCCGGGCTTCGCGAAGAGCTGCAAAACTGGCAGGGGCGAGGTTTCGAGCGCGAGTGGCGGGGGGCGCTGGAACTGTGAGCCGCTCAGGCATGCCATGGAACGAGCGCGAGAGCGCCGCGGTGAACGCGCGGCGGCGGCTTCCGCGCATGATGTCGGAATATTTCGCCGAAGTCCGCGAAGCGTTGGGGGATAAGCATTCCCCGGCGGCCTTGCACCAGGTTCGCCTGGCGAGCAAGAAGGTCCGGTATACGCTGGAGCTGTTTCGCCAGTGCTACGGCGCCGCCGGATTCGACGCGCGGTTGAAAGCGCTGAAGGACGTGCAGACTTCGCTGGGCGACGTCAACGACGCTGTGACTACGCGGCGGCTGCTGAGCAAGGTGATGGCGCATTCGCCGCGCCGCCATGCATTGCGCGAATACCTCAAGAAGCGCGCGGCGGAGAAGGCCGAGGAGTTTCGCGCGCACTGGACGGAAAGGTTCGATGCGGACGGACAGGAGCGGTGGTGGACGGATTTTCTGGGAGGACGGCATGGAGCAAAAGACGGAGCTGGAAGGGTGCATGGTCATCGAGCGGGCCGGCGTCCATCGCGGAAAGCAGGGGCTTGAATATTTCGAAGGGGTGTCGGCGCAGACGGCGGGGTCGAAGAAGCTGTGTATGCACGTGGTGACCATTCCGCCGCTGGGGCAGGCGAAGCCGCATCTGCACGAAAGCCATGAGAGCGCGGTGTATGTGCTGACGGGCGAAGCGGGCATGTGGTATGGCGAGGGGCTGCGCGAGCATATGTGGATGCGGGCGGGCGACTTTGTTTATATTCCGGCGAATGTGCCGCATCTGCCGTATAACCCCAGCGAGGATGTGGCTTGCACGGGAGTGATCGCGCGGACGGATCCAAATGAGCAGGAGAGCGTGACGGTGATCGAGATTGCGGATCCGGGGATTGCGAAGAGGTGAAGAGTCGACGCAGGCCATGGGCCCGCGCCACTGCTGCGCACTATTGCAATGGTATTTCGAAGAATAGCAGTTCCTTGCCGCTGGCAGCTTCCGTCATCCCGCTCAGGTAAATCGTGGCGCCTTTCTGAATTCCGGTTTGAAAGTAGAGGAACCCGAACGCGGAGTTGCCTGGCGGGATCATCTCCGCGGCGAAGGCGCGGCCTTCAATTTCCCACACATCGAGCGGGCTCTTTTTGAGATGTCTCGGAATCACGCCAATCGGCGGAGGAGGAGGGCCCCCGGCGCCTTTTGTATAGCGCACGTCCTTTGCCGGCGTCGCCTCGATGCGATCGCCGTTAGGCCCGACGTATTCGGCCTTCATCCCGTCCATCTTTATGGATTGGCCGCTGGCGTTTTGAACCGCGATCAGCACCGGCAAAATCCCGTACTGATACGGATTCAGTTTGCCAAACGCGGCCTTGAGTTTTTCGCCGCTGTTGTAAGGGTCGGCGCCGATGGTCACCTGCCCGTTAGTCAGGTGGTGCGGCAGCTCGGCGGCCGGCGGCGGGTGAAACGCCGGATGATCTTTCTCGGCTTGAAAGCTCGCGGCTTGAAAGCTGACGACTGCGGCTATACTCATGAGAAGAGCCAACCGTTTGAAAATAAAAGGCATTTATCTCCTTTACCGGACCCTTCAGGCGCTTGGTTCGCCCCTGCTGCTATTGTATTTCGCCTATCGCTGCGTGGGGGACCGCGGTTATTGGCGGACGCTGCCGCAACGCTGCGGCTTTCTGCCGCGCTCCTTTAAACAGACCGGTCCGGGCGCGATCTGGTTGCACGCAGTTTCGGTGGGAGAGATCACCGGGTGCGTTGAATTTCTACGGCGCCTGCGAGCCGGGTTTCCCAACTCGCGCTTATTCGTTTCCACATCCACGCTGGCCGGGCGCGCAACGGCCGACGATATGCTGCGCGGGTTGGCCGACGGCATATTCTATGCGCCGGTGGATTACGTCTGCATCGTACGGCGCGTATTGCGGATGCTGAAGCCCTCGGTGGTTGTGATAGCCGAAACCGAGATCTGGCCGAACCTGCTGCGCGAAACCAGGCGCACGGGCGCGGCGATAGCGATAGTGAACGGGCGCATTTCAGACCGCGCACTGCACAGGTACCGCAAGTTCGCGTGGTTCTTCGGCGCCGTGCTGCCGGAGGTGGATGCGATTCTGGCGCAATCGGAAGAGATGCGCGAGCGGTTCGGGGAGCTGGGCGCCCCTGCCGGTCAAGTCCGCGCCAGCGGCAATTTCAAGTACGATTTTGAGCCGCGCACGGCGGCTGCGGATTCGCCGGCGCGGAAGCTCATCGAGCGGACTAAGCCGGAAAAGATATGGATAGCCGCCAGCACCATGCCGCCCGACGAAGACGATGCGGTCATCGCGGCGTTCCGCGACCTGGCCGGCCGCCATCCGAAGCTGATGCTGATTCTGGCGCCACGCAAGCCGGCCGCGTTCGATGAAGCGGCGGCGAAGCTCACGGCTGCGGGCGTCCGGCATCTGCGGCGGCGAAATCTGCGGGACGGCGATACGCTCGAACTGCCCGGCGCGCTGCTTCTCGACAGCATCGGCGAGCTGAGCGGCCTGTTCTCTGTGGCGGACGTGGTCTTCATGGGCGGAACGCTGGTGGATCGCGGCGGCCACAACATTCTGGAGCCCGCACTGTTCGCAAAGCCCGTGGTGATGGGGCCGCACATGGAGAACTTCCGCGCCATCGCGGCCGATTTTCTCGCGGAGCACGCGTGCGTCGAAATTCCGAATGCAGAAGGACTGGCGGACGCGATTGGGAAGCTGCTCGATTCACCAGAAGCCGCGCAGGAAATGGGGCGCCGCGCGTATGCGTGCGCGCAAGCGAGGCGCGGGGCCAGCGAGCGCGCGGCCGAAGTGGTTCGCGAGCTCTACGATTCGCGCCTGCCGCATTTCCGCCATGCGCTCCCAATAGAGGCGCTAACGTGGCCCTTCGCGCAGGCGTGGATGCAAGGCGCGCGGAGCCGGCACGCGAGCGATCTGAGGAAGCAGCGCCGCATCGACGCTCCGGTGATCAGCGTGGGCAACCTGAGCATGGGCGGCACCGGCAAAACGCCCTGCGTGCTGCGCGTGGCGGAGTTGCTGAAAAACCGCGGCAAGTCGCCGGGAATTCTGACGCGCGGTTATGGGCGCGTATCTCCCGACAAGATTCTGACGCTGGCGCCGGGCGCGAGTTTCCCGGCGGAACGGACGGGCGACGAGCCGCAGATATTCCTACGCTCGGGCCTGGCCCCGGTGGGAATCGGAGCGGACCGCTACGAGGCCGGCATGCAGCTGCGCACCAAGTTTCACGTAGACATGCTGGTGCTGGACGACGGCTTCCAGCACGTTCGCCTGGCGCGCGATGTGGATATCGTGCTCATCGATGCACTCGATCCGCTGGGCGGCGGCGGAGTTTTTCCGCTGGGCAGATTGCGCGAGCCATTCCCGGCGATCGCGCGAGCGGACATGGTGGTGATCACGCGCGTGCGGTTTTCGGATCTGGCTCCGGCGATCGAGCGCGCCGTCCGCCGGTGGAACCCGCGCGCGCCCATGTTCCGCGCCACGCTGGAGCCGCGAGGGTGGGTGAATAGCCGCGATGGAACCAGCTACCCGATCGCTGAGCCGCCCTTCCGCCGCGCGGGCGCATTCTGCGGTTTGGGCAATCCACAATCGTTCCGGCGCATGCTGGAGCGGCTGGGCGTGGCGCCGGTGGGCTGGTACGAGTTTGAGGACCACCACAGGTATCGGGCGCACGAGTTCCGGCGGCTGGAGCATCACTTCGTGGAACAAGGTGCGGACGCCATGGTTACAACGGAGAAAGACGCCATCAACTTGCATGATGACGCGCGGGCGTCGCTGCCGGTTTATTATCTGAGAGTCGCGATGGCGATTGAGCGTGAGGAGGAGTTTCTGGATGCCATCTGCGGGTGAGGGCCGCGGGACGTCGGCTGGGGCGCGCGGTTGGCAGGCGAAAGCGCCTGCCCCACATGTATAGTTGTAGGCGACTGGAAAAGAGGCTCGATGCGTACCTTGATCTTCAGCGTTTGGCTTTCTGTGACTCCCGCCGCCGTCCTGGGCGCTCCTTGTGGCGGCCACGGATACCGTGGCTCTATGGTCGTCACTGCGACCTGGCTGGCGGCCCACCTGAGCGACCCGAACCTGGTTGTCCGCGCCGTCGGCGATGAGAGCGAGTATGCGAAGGCCCATATCCCGGGCTCGCTTTTTCTCGATTACCACGACATGAGCGCGCAGGGCGGATTGACGCTCGAGTTGCCGGCTATGCCGGAACTGGCAGAGACTTTCGGCAAGCTCGGCGTGACGGACGATTCCCGCATCGTGTTGTACACGATCGGCAACGCGAGTACGCAGACGGCCCGCGTCTATCTTACGCTCGATGCGATGGGGCTGGGCGCACGAACGTCGATCCTCGACGGCGGATTGCCGGTGTGGCAGGGGGAATCGAGGAGCGTCACCACCGAGGTTCGCGCCGTCCAGCCTGGCAGGGTCACGCCGTGCCCGCAGACCGACGTTATTGCCAGCCTCGATTATGTTCGCGCTAATCTGCGGAAGGGCGGAATCGATATCGTCGACGCGCGCGATCCGCAATATTACAGTGGGGCTAGCGCGTCACGGAATCGCGCCGGACATATCGCCGGCGCAACCAGCATTCCCTATGGCTCGCTGCTCAATGAGCAGGGCAAGCTGAAATCGGCTGAGGGGTTGCAGCAGCAGTTCCGTGACGCGGGGGTCAAGACTGGCGACCAGATCGTGGCCTATTGCCACATCGGCCAGCAGGCCAGCTTGTTGTACTTCGTTTCGCGCTACCTTGGATACGATGTGCGGCTCTTCGACGGGTCGTGGGAAGAGTGGGCGCGCCATCCGGAATTGCCGGTGGAGATGCAGAAGTAGCGCGGGCAGGGCCTCGTAAGGCAGCGCGGAAGCGGGTCCAGGGGGACCCGCGCATACCAGGGTCTGCCCTACAAAAGACCAGGGGGTCTGCCCTACAGACCGACAGACCAGGAGGTCTGTCGTACTAGCCGCTCATGGAGGCTAGGAATTCTGCGTTGCTGCGGGTCTTGCTCAGTTTGTCGAGCAGCAGTTCCATGGTCTCGACCGGCGATAGCGGATTCAAGACGCGGCGCAGGATGAAGACCCGGTTCAGCTCTTCCTTCGGAAGCAGAAGCTCTTCTTTGCGCGTGCCGCTCTTGTTGATGTCTATGGCCGGGAAGACGCGCTTGTCCACCAGCTTGCGCTCGAGGTGGATTTCCATGTTGCCGGTGCCCTTGAACTCTTCGAAAATTACGTCGTCCATGCGGCTGCCGGTGTCGATCAGCGCGGTCGCGATGATGGTCAGCGAGCCGCCTTCCTCGATGTTGCGCGCGGCGCCGAAGAAGCGCTTCGGGCGCTGTAAGGCGTTCGAATCCACGCCGCCGGAAAGTACTTTGCCCGACGGAGGAACAATGGTGTTGTAGGCGCGGGCGAGGCGGGTGATGGAATCGAGAAGAATCACTACGTCGCGCTTGTGCTCCACCAGGCGCTTGGCTTTCTCGATCACCATTTCGGCCACTTGTACGTGGCGCGTAGCAGGCTCGTCGAAGGTGGAGCTGATGACTTCGCCGCGGACGCTGCGCTGCATGTCGGTGACTTCCTCGGGGCGCTCGTCGATCAGCAGCACGATCAGCGAAACTTCGGGATGATTGGTGGTCACCGAATTGGCGATGCTCTGCAGCAGCATGGTCTTGCCGGTGCGCGGCGGAGATACGATGAGACCGCGCTGGCCTTTGCCGATGGGAGTGAGCAGATCCATGACGCGGCCGGAGAAATTGTCGCGCGTGGTTTCGAGCTTCAAGCGCGCATTGGGATAGAGCGGGGTCAGGTTGTCGAAGAAGATCTTGTTGCGGGCTTCCTCGGGCGGCTCGAAGTTGATGGCATCGACCTTGATGAGCGCGAAGTAGCGCTCGCCCTCTTTGGGTGGGCGGATCTGACCGGAGATGGTGTCGCCGGTGCGCAGATCGAAACGGCGGATCTGCGAGGGCGAGACGTAAACATCGTCCGGGCCGGGGAGGTAGTTGTACTCGGGCGCGCGCAGGAAGCCGAACCCGTCGGGCAGGCATTCGAGGACGCCTTCGGAGAAGATGAGCCCGCTCTTTTCGGCCTGCGTCTGGAGGATCTTGAAGATAAGCTCCTGCTTGCGCAGACCGGCGGCGCCGGCGATGCCCATATCCTTGGCGACCTGGTTGAGATTCTGGATGCTCATATCCTTGAGCTCCACCAGATCGAGCGTGGGCGTGCCGGCCTTGGCGCTTTGCGCGGCCTGCTGCTTGCGACGCTGCTGGCCGAGGTTTTCATGCGGCGAAGCGGGCGGTGGCGGCTCGGGCGCGGGAGCGGGCGGCGCGGCCGGCTCGGGGGCGCGCTTGGCCTCGAGCGGCTTGGTGTCCGGCAGCTTGGTGTCCGGCAGCTTGCTGTCCGGCGCCTTGGCGTCCGGCGCCTTGGCATCCGGCGCCTTGGCATCCGGCGGCTTCAGTTCCGCGAGCTTGGCTTCAGCGGGCTTGCCATTGGTGGCTTTGGGTTCCGCCTTTGGTTCCGGTTTATCGGCGGGCGGCGCGACGGCGGCCGCCCTGGCGTGACGCTCCGGCTTTTCGGTCTGTGGTTTATCGTTGGCCCCGGAGGAGGCGCCGGCAGGCTTTTGGTTTTCGGCGGGCGGTTTCTCGGCGGGCTTTTCGGGTTTCTCTTGCGGGGTGTTTTCTACAGTGGGTTCAAGGTTCTCGTTATTGCTTGCCAAATTTCCCTCGCTCCCCGGCCGCTAACGGCCGAGAACGGCAGTGGTTCGACGCCTTCCTTGCGGATGGCGAGCAAACCGCGCTCTTGATCGGTTCGATTCAATTTGTCGGTCTTTGTGGCTACTACCAGGTACGGCCTGCCATGATGCTCAAGCCACCGCTTCAGGTCCAGATCCTTATCCATCCATCCGCGGCGAGTATCGAGGATCAGGCAGGAAAGCTTCAGGGTTTCCCTTTTCTCCAAATAATGCTCAATCAAAATCTTCCATTCCGCCACTATGGGCAGCGGAACCCGGGCATAACCATACCCAGGTAAATCGACGAAATAGAATGCTCCATCGATACGATAAAAATTGATCGTTTGCGTTCGACCCGGGGTATTACTTGTGAACGCCAGCCGTTTCTGCCCTGTGAGGGCGTTCAGCAAGCTGGATTTGCCTACGTTGCTTCTCCCTAAAAAAGCGACTTCGGGCAGCCGGTCCTTGGGGAAAAGGTCCGGCTTCCCTGAGCTTACTACAAATTCTACCTGCTGGGACGCGATATGGCCGGCGACCTGTGACGGAACACGCACCGTGTTCGGGGACGCTACACGCCCCGCGTTCCGGGACGCTACTCGCCCCGCGGCGACAGACCGGGGGGCCTGTCCTACATACGCTACATGCCCCGCGGAGACAGGCCGGGAGGCCTGTCCTACGTACTCAGTGCGCGACGACTTCTTCAGGTATCACATCCACAGGTATTACGTCCACTACCGGCGCAACACCTGGAACCGGCAGAGCGACAATTTCCCGTTCGAGCGCGATGCGTAAGACTTCGTCCATGGAGTCGACGAAGTGCAGCTTCATGGTTTTCTTGATGGCGTCGGGGATATCGACCAGGTCCCTCTCGTTCTCCCGCGGCATGATCGCTTCCATAATGCCATGACGATGGGCCGCCATCAACTTCTCCTTGAGCCCGCCGATGGGCAATACCCTTCCGCGGAGCGTAATCTCGCCGGTCATGGCTACGTCCGCGCGCACCGGAATGCCGGTCAGCGCGCTGCAAATCGTGGTCGCCATGGTGATGCCGGCCGATGGCCCATCCTTGGGGATGGCGCCTTCGGGAATGTGCAGGTGTACGTCGAGGTTGCGGTAGAAATCGCGCGGCAGACCCAGCGAGAGCGCGCGCGAGCGGATGTAGCTGAATGCCGCCTGCGCCGATTCCTGCATCACTTCGCCCAGCTTGCCGGTAATGGTGAGCTTGCCTTTGCCCTCCATCAGGGAGCATTCGGTGGTGAGAATCTGGCCGCCGACTTCGGTCCACGCCAGCCCTACGGCCGAGCCCACTTCGTTCTTCTTCTCGACGCCCAGGTCGCGGAACTTCCACGGGCCCAGCAGGTCGGTCAGCTTGAGGCCGTCGATCACGGCCTTGCTGAGGATTTTCTTATCCTTGCCGGTTGACGAATTGACTACCTGCCGGGCGATTTTGCGGCACACGTTGCCGATTTCGCGCTCCAGGTTGCGCACGCCGGCTTCGCGCGTGTAGTACTGAATCAGGCCGTTGACGCCTTCATCGGTGAATTCGATTTTGTCCTTGGAAAGTCCGGTCTGCTCCACTTGTTTGCGGACCAGGAACTTCTTGGCGATTTCCATCTTTTCGAGCTCGGTGTAGCCCGAAAGGCGGATGACTTCCATGCGGTCCTGCAGCGCCGGTGGAATGGTGTGCAGCACGTTGGCGGTGGCGATGAAAAAGACTTGGCTGAGGTCGTATTCGACGTCCAGATAGTGATCGACGTACATGAAATTCTGCTCGGGGTCGAGCACTTCGAGCAGCGCGGCGGAAGGATCGCCGCGGAAATCGGTCGACATCTTGTCGACTTCATCCAGCATGAAGACCGGGTTCCTGGTTCCCGCCTTCTTCATCATCTGTATGATCTGGCCGGGCAGCGCGCCAATGTACGTGCGGCGATGGCCACGCACTTCGGCCTCATCGCGGACGCCGCCGAGCGACATGCGCACGAACTTGCGTCCGGTGGCCTTGGCGATGGACATGCCAAGCGAGGTTTTGCCCACGCCGGGAGGACCGACGAAGCAGAGAATGGAGCCTTTGGGATTCTTCACCAGCCGGCGGACGGCCAGAAACTCGAGAATGCGCTCTTTGATCTTCTCTAGTCCGTAATGGTCGGCTTCGAGTACGGTCTCGGCGAAGCGCAGGTCGCGAATCTCTTTGGATTTCTTCTTCCACGGCACCGCCAGCAGCCAGTCGAGGTAGTTGCGCGATACGGTGGATTCGGCCGACATGGGCGGCATGTTTTCCAGGCGCTTCAACTCCGCCATGGCCTTCTCTAAAGCGTCCGGAGTCATCCCCGCGGTTTCGATGCGCTTTTTCAGCTCGTCGATTTCGCTCTTTTCGCCGCGGCCGAGCTCCTTTTGGATGGCCTTGATTTTCTCGTTGAGGTAGTACTCTTTTTGCGCCTTTTCCATCTGGCGCTTCACGCGGCCCTGGATGGTGCGGTCGACATTGAGCTTTTCAATCTCGATATCGAGCATCTCGGCGACGCGGGTGAGCCGGTCGATGGGGTCGAAGATTTCGAGCAGCTCCTGCTTCTCTTCGATGGTGAGCTGAAGGTTCGCGCCCACGGTGTCGGAGAGCTTGCCGGGATCGTCCACGCGGATGGCGGCGATCATGGTCTCGTAGTTGAGATTCTGGCTCAGCTTGACGTACTGTTCAAACAGGCCGGTGACGCGGCTGATGAGCGCATCGAGCTGGGGGCCGGTTTCAATCTTGTAATTCGCAGTGCGGACAATGGCGCGGAAGAAACCTTCGTCGTCGGAAACCGAGACCACCTTGGCGCGCTCTACGCCCTCCACCAATACTTTGATATTGCCATCCGGCAGCCGCAGGCTCTGGACGATGTTTACAATGGTGCCGACCGAGTAGATTTCGTTGGGCTCGGGCTCATCCACCGTAGCGTCGTGCTGCGCGGCGAGGAAGATTTTCTTGTCCCCGGACATGGCCTCTTCGAGGGCGCGCACGCTGGATTCGCGTCCCACCACGAAGGGCGTCATCATATACGGAAAGATGACCACCTCGCGAATGGGCATCATCGGCAGGCGTTTGGTGTCGGATTTTTCCTTTGAAGTAAGCATTGTTCTCCCCGGGGGAACCACGTCCCCGGACTTTGCGGCTTGCTCTGGGCAGGAACCGGATCGCGAAGCCGCGCGTTAACCGGCCTTTTCTAGTGTAACGAGCCTTGGTTTTATTTAAACATGGCGTCATCAGTGGTTGCGAATTCGCTCCCTGACGGTCGCGGCTCTGTATTTAACCGGCCTTTTCTAATAGCGTGAGACTGATCTTCTGGGATAGTACCATCTCTCGCGTAACCTGGAACTCGCGAACCTTCTTGTAGGAAGGTAAATAATACATCAAATCGAGCATCAGGTCTTCCAGGATCATGCGCAGGCCGCGGGCGCCTACTTTGCGCTCCATGGCCAGATCGGCGATGGCTTCCAGGGCATCGTCGTTGAACCGCAGACGGACGTTTTCAAATTCGAAGAGCTTCTGATACTGCTTAATGATAGCGTTCTTTGGCTTACTCAGAATTTGAATCAGCGCGGAGCGGTCGAGATCTTCGAGAACCGCCGAAACCGGCATGCGGCCGATAAATTCGGGTATGAAGCCGAACTTGATCAGATCGAGCGGCTGCACTTGCGAGAGCAAATCGATATCGCGGCGGCCGCTCATGGAGCCTCGCGCAACGCCCTTTTCCTCTTCCTGCACAAACCCGATCGACTTCTTGCCGGTGCGCCGCGCAATCACCTTTTCAAGGCCCACAAACGCGCCGCCGCAGATGAACAGGATATTGGTGGTATCGACCGGCGTGAATTCCTGGTGCGGATGCTTGCGCCCGCCCTGCGGAGGAACGTTGGCCACCGTACCTTCGAGAATCTTCAACAGCGCCTGCTGCACGCCTTCGCCGGAAACGTCGCGGGTGATGGAGGGGTTCTCATCCTTGCGGCAAATCTTGTCGATCTCGTCGATGTAGATGATGCCTTGCTGGCACTTCTGCACGTCGCCATCGGCCGCCTGCAGCAGCTTGAGGATGATGTTCTCTACGTCTTCGCCGACGTAGCCGGCTTCGGTCAGAGTAGTGGCGTCGACGATGGCGAAGGGGACATCGAGGATCTTGGCGAGCGTCTGCGCCATCAAGGTTTTGCCGGTGCCGGTGGGGCCGATCAGCAGAATATTGGATTTCTGCAGCTCGACTTCGGAATTGCGCATGCGGTTCATGTGAATCCGCTTGCAGTGGTTGTATACGGCGACGGCGAGCTTCTTCTTGGTGGCGTCCTGCCCGATCACGTACTGATCGAGGAACTCCTTGACCTCAAGCGGTTTGGGGATCTTGTTGGGAGATCCGGAGGGAGGCTCGACCTTGTCGTCTTCCAGGATGGAATTGCAGACGGCGATGCACTCATCGCAAATATACGCCCGAGGGTAATCGCTGGGCGAGGAGATGAGCTTGCCAACTACATCCTGGCTCTTATGGCAAAAAGAACAGCGCAAAGCATCGTCGGATCCGGCACGCTTCAAGCGGTTATCTCCTGTTCAGCCATTGGATTTCTACCCCTGGGGCAGGAATAGAAGCCCCCTATCGAGTACGTCTTCGTCTCTATTATCACCTGAAACGGCATTCTAAGCAATTCCCCGGACGTTAACGCCCGCCGGGTGGAGTACTGTGTGGCGCAGTTCATACCTTATACGTGTATTCATAATTTATGCCGTTCCACGGCGATTATGCCGTTTTCCGGGCGTGTTCGAACAAATAGGTAAGCGTTTTCTCGGTCTGGATGTGGCTGGCGATGCGGCCGAGCGTCCCGTCCTTTTCAAAGCGCATGTGGACGGCGGCTACTGGTTCCCGCTGTTGCCGCGCAACGCGCTCCACCTCCTTATCGACTTCGTCGCGCGTAGCATGAATGGACTCGCGCTCGGAAATGCGGGACAGCAGCATGGACGCCTTGACTTCGCGAAGGGCCTTATCGCGCTGAGTCTCCTTCACCTTTGCCCAATCGAGCTTGATATGACTGGGGTCGACGCCTTCGGCCGCCATGGCGCGCAGGCTCTGCTCGACGCGGTTGCGGATCTGCTGGTCGACGAAGGCTTCCGGCACCGGAAACTCGTGACTATCCACCAGTTTTTCCACCAGCTCGTTCTTGGCCGCCTGCTGGGCCTCGATCTGGCGCTGCGCGAAGATGCTCTTACGGACGGACTCGCGCAATTCGTCGACGGTGCGGAAATCGCCGAGATCTTGCGCAAATTCGTCGTTGAGCTCGGGCAGCTCCTTCTTGCGAATGCCTTTGAGGGTGGCGTGAAACTTGACGGTTCTGCCGGCGAGGCGCGCGGCGCCGTAATCCTCGGGATAAGGCACTTCGAACTCGCGCTCGTCGCCGGGGGTGACGCCGAGGAGGTTTTCGGTGAAGGCGGGGAGGGTATCGCCGCCGCCGATCTCGAGCACGACTTCGTCGGTTTTGACAGGATCGCCTTCGACGCCCGAAAGGCTTTCGAGCGCGACCACGGCATGGTCGCCAATTTCCACGGGACGCGGATCGACGTTGGCGTAATCGGCCTTCTGCTCGCGGATCTCTTCGACTCTGCGGCTGACGTCTTCGTCGGAGATTTCCGGATCGTGGTACGGCACCTCGATGTCTTTGTAATCCTTCAACTCGATTTCCGGGACCACTTCGAATTTAGCCTTAAAGCGCAGCGGCTCGCCTTCGTTGAGATGGACCTCGGTGATATCGGGCGTGCCCACGACGTTGAGGTTTTCGTCCTTGAACTGCTTGTTCAAATATTTGGGGACGAGGGCTTCGAGGACTTTTTTGCGGATGTCGCCGGCGTAATACTTGCGGATCATGGAAGCGGGCGCTTTGCCGGGACGGAAGCCCTGGAGCTTAGCCCTCTTCTGCACGTCGGCGGTGACGCGCGCGGTTTCGCTTTCCACTTCCTGAACGGGGACCGAAATTTCCAGCGCGTGCTGGCAACCTTCAACTAACGCCAAGTGAATTGAACCTCTGGAATGAAGAAGTTGGTGAACGCCTATCTTAACACGCAGCACCCCGTCCAAGGCAGCCTTTGGGCGGAGTGCGCCGAATTCGTGGATGGCCGGGGGGCTGTGAGAGCCGATTAACGCGGACAAGCACAGCGCCGATAAGCATAACGTTGGAGCGAAAATCCGGCTCATTGGGGGACTCCGGATTCCTTCGCCGGGAGCGGCGCGCGGGGAGCGGAAACGCACGATTGGGCGGGGGCTTGGCTGGTTGGAATGTTGGCTTCGGACGAGCGGGGAGCGGCGGGCATCGGCGGAACCGAGCTCAGTTTTGCGCTGCCAAGTGGTTCGGAATCAGCGGCTTGCGCGGGAGAATGCAGTGATTCCATAGCGACAGGCGAGTGTTCGAAAATGGGACTAGGGTCGTTTGGTATTTTGACTGTGCGCCGCATAATGAAGGTGCGCAGGGACCGTTGATATATTCGATGAAGGCGGGTCTCATAACGGTGCACGAGGGATAAGGAGCGCGAGGCGGCAAAGACATGGAAGGCGGCGACTATGCGGTGGAGCGCATCGCAGTCGGGTTGGCTGGCGGTTTGGGTATCGAACATGCGGGTTTCGATGGACCAGGCGCGGCGCTGGCGCCAGCGGGCGGCGGACATTTCCTCGATCATGCCGAACTCGACATCGCCGGCGGGCCGGAAGCGGTCGACGTGCTGCTGGAGGAGCATCGGGAAACCCGGGCGCGATTCGTCGTCCACAACGCTATTTTTGGCGCACAAGCCGTGACGGATGGCGTTTTGCGAAGAGTGGAGCTTTCCCGCGGGTGTGGTCGGCCCTTTGGAGAGGGCGCCGTTGGCTCGGGACGATCGAATTCTTCTCGGTGAGGACATATACCCTTTGTCAATACCAAGTTAGTACGGCGGGAGCGAGTAATCGGGGTAAGTTGAGAGTAAGTGGTTGGATACATAGGCCGAAAAAATTTGTGATTTCGAGTGACTCAGCTTTACGCGAAATCGAGAAATGCGGGCGGAGGCTGGTCCCGAACTCCGGCGCGGTTATCTAACTGTCGACGGGAGGGCGGTTACCGGGGGATGGGCGTGCGCGAAGTCACAGCCAGAGCCGTGGATAGCGCCCCGGCGCTTGCGGTACCGTAGATAGATATGAAGAACGGATCTCTTCGTATCGCCACAATCTGCTTGCTCTTCCCCGGCGCCTACGGGCAGAGCCAGCCAGCTCTGAGCGTTCAGGAAAAGGCCATTTCGACGCAAATCCGCCAACTCAGAGGGCTGACGGACGAGGTGTGGACGCAGACCGTCGGGAAGATTGCCAGGCAAATTCAGCAACTGCCGGCGGGCGCGGAGAAAGAGGGCCTGATCGGCGAGTTTGGGAATCTGGTTACCGAGGGCGACGCCGGCCACGACACTCTTCAGGTGGTGGCGTCTACCATGGCGCAGGTGCTGAGAGATTCCCCGAACAGCTCTGTATCCTCCACGTTGGCGCAGTTGGTGCGTTACGAGCATCTGGAAGTATCGTCGGACAACCCGCATTACCTGGCCGCCATGGCGAAGCTGGAGGACGAGGACTTGCGCCGTCAAAACCCCGAATTCGCGCTCCGCGATCTGAAGGGCGTGGAATGGAACTTCAAGGCGTTGCGCGGCAAAGTGGTGCTGGTGAACTTCTGGGCTACGTGGTGTCCGCCTTGCCGACGGGAGATGCCCGACATGCAAGCCCTCCACGAACGGTTCGGCCCGCGCGGCCTGGTGATTCTGGCCATCTCAGATGAGGATGCCGGAAAAGTGGAGCCGTTCCTTGCGGCGCAGAAGTATACCTATTCCATTCTTCTCGATCCGGGACGGAAAGTGAACCAGTTGTTCGGCGTTAGCGGAATCCCCAAGAGCTTTCTGTATGGCCGCGACGGCAAGCTGGTGACCCAGGCGATCGACCGGCGCACAGCGGCGCAGTTCCTCGCGATGCTGAAACAGGCGGGCTTGGAATAACGAGCCTGCGTCGGATCACAGAACGGCGAAACTGCGAGCGGCCGGAATTGCTGGCGTCTAGCGATGCGCCGGAGGTATTCACGTGTCTGCACGGTTGCGGATACGGTGCCGAAGCGCGTTCACACGAGTGTGAACGCTGCACGCATGAGTGCGTGCGCCACGATTCACGATGCAACGATACATGATGGATGATGCACGATGCAACAATTCATGATGCACAATGCACGATGGCGCGATGCGCGATGCACGTTGTAGAGTGTCTTATGAATGGCGTTGCGCGCAGTGATTGTCGACGATGAGGAACTGGCGCGCGCGTATCTGCGCGAGATGCTGCAATCGCACCCCGAGATCGAACTGGTAGCGGAGTGCGCCAATGGTTTCGAAGCCGTAAAGGCGGTCAACGACTTGTCGCCCGACCTGTTGTTCCTGGACGTGCAAATGCCCAAGCTCGATGGTTTCGAGGTGCTGGAGCTGATCGATGCCGATCCTGCCGTGATCTTTGTCACCGCCTACGATCAGTACGCCATGCGCGCATTCGACGCCCAGGCGATCGATTATCTGTTGAAACCCTTCAGCGCCGAGCGCTTCGGCCGCGCGCTGGAACGCGCCAAGGGCCGCAGCGGAAAGAAGCCGAGGCCCGCGCCGCGCCAGGTGGACCGGATCGTAGTGCGCGACGGCGCGAAGATCCACGTGATTCCGCTCGACAAGCTGGATTACGCCGAAGCGCAGGACGACTACGTGGCGCTGCACAGCGAAGGCAAGAGCTACCTGAAACAGCAGCCCATCGGCGCGCTGGAAGCGATGCTGGATGGCGCGCGGTTCGTGCGGATACACCGGTCGGTGATCGTCAACCTGGAGCGCGTGACGCGCGTCGAACCCTACGCTAAAGATAGCCGCGTGGCGATTCTGGCGGATGGAACGCGCCTGCCGGTGAGCCGCTCGGGCTATGCGCGGCTGCTGGAAGCGATGGGCGATGCGCAGGGCGGAGGGTCGGGTTGAGACCGCGCTTACTTGATCACTGGCACGCCGGGTTGGATGAATCGATAGATGACGCTGCCAATGTCGGGGAACTGGTAAGTCACCCAGGTAAGTACAGGTAAAGCTCCGAACGAGATAACCCGGAGATAGAACTCCCAACCTAACTCATTGGCTTTAGTATCCGTAATCCGGCTGAGAATGGGATTGCGGTGCATTTGCGCAAACACCCAGATAACTCCCGATCCAAGAAAAGCCAAGAGACCTGTGAAGACCCAATCCAACACTTGACGCGGTTGGAACGGATAAGAGTTCCAGGCCAGGATAGCCAGAACGAAGGAAATGGAGACAAAGGTCATGAGGTAGCGCAGGTTCGCCAGGACGGCGCGGATCAGCGAGATGTAGCGAATGACTAAGAACTCTTCCGCCACCAGTATCCGCGCCGGCTCCACCGAGGCCGGTCCGGCGTGCGGCTCCACTTCCTTACCCTCGACCAACCCGGTGCGCTCATCTTTCCAATATGGAATCAATAGGGTCGACAGGAGGTCCCGGCTGAAAGCGGCAAACCGGATCTCCATCCTCCGAACAAAATCGTAGTCAAACTCCTCGGTCTTGATCTGGTCTGCGGGCGCAGCGATGCGCAAGCGGAGTTTCCCGGTCTCCGCCAGGAGATCTTCATAAGCGGTCTGGAGCCGCAGACGGTCGGAACATAACTGGAAATCAGGCTGGTGGAGCATCTGACGCATCGATTCTAAAGAGCGTCCCATATCCCGCCAATGTTCTTGCAGGCCGCCTTGGCGAAGCATGGTCATCCATCCAGTTCCTTTTAACCTGCCGAACGCGAATCGGACAGGTAGATTCTCCAGGCGATCGAGCAGGCCCGTCTTAAGGGCTCCCCAAATCAAAATCATGCGTAGCCACCCCGCCAGCGACAGCCCGATGATTGGAAAAAAGAGGGCGGCGACCAAGAATTCGTAAGGGCTTGGCAGATGCGGCCCCGTCTTCCACAGAAAGTGATCCATGCCGCGTATTGGTATGAAGAAGAAGAACAGAACCATGGCAACGGGATAAGCCACCATAAGAAGAATATCGATCCCGAGACAATCATCCAAGCCGGCTCCATCCCGCGGCGAAAGCTCGTCCGGTCGAGCTGCGCGGCGAAACCTGCTGAAGCGACACAACAACTGGCGCGTAATCAGCAGGCAGGTAATGTTGTTATACAGGCAGGAATCCCGCGAATTGCGGCACTGGGCCAGGTCATCGTCCGAGACGAAGAAACGATCGCGGGCCTGGTCGTTCAGCTTACCCGGAAGCCACGGTCTGCCGTTCATGGAAAACCGCAGGCGCCACGTTTGCAGGAGGCCCCAGATGTACCAACTGAACAGTAGTAGCAGCACTGGAACTAACGGCGAGACTCCGCTGCCCGGGTTGATGCAGCGAAAGCAGAAAGATAAGCCAACAAGATCGGGAGAACTTAGGAAAGAGCCCGTGCAGCACGCGTAACTCCAAAGAGAACAGATCGCAAACAGCGCGGTTATTACGAACAGGTTCAGGAAGAAATACACGTTCCGGCAAACGCGTCCATATAGATGCCGGATGCCGGGATGGCAGTCTGAAAAGCTGGCTGGCGACGCGGCCCATCCTATGTGTCCACGCGTTTTCGAAATGGCGGCACAGACGGCCAAGACGCCGCCGCAGAGGGTAGCCATGCTCACCACGACACTCAATAGATTGCCGCCAACCTTCCAGTCGAGCCACAAGACAGGAAAGGACACAACGAACGCCATGGAAAACAGCATGGCCGTCGCCGCGTGGACATACATCGATCGGCGCCGCGGCTGATCGTTGTCCCGAATGGCGAGATCGCGTGTGAAGGGGGACCAGTAATCCGCTACGCCGAGCATGGCAGTGTGAAACAGGCAGAGAAGGAATATCAGTACACAAAGAACATCCCAGAGCCGGGACGGATAGATTATTGCGCCTCGATCGGTGGTATTGTGAGCCGCGCAAGTTTGAGATCCTTCATTTCCATCCTTGTCGATCGCCGGCAGAACCTGATTCTGACTGCTGGAACATGGACTCAGAATAGCGAGCGGATAATAGCCATCGCTTCCAATTGCCGTGGCCCAGAGAGACGGCTGTTGAAGATCGTCCGGCTCGAGAAGGCTGTGGTAGCCCTGGAGAATGGGCTGTTTGCGGCTGCCCGGATTAGCGCGCCAGAATGTGTAGCTGGTAGCGTTGTAATAGGCATAGCTCGAAGAGTTAGTGTAAGTGCGAAGCGGAGCGGATAGCTTTCCTGGAACAGGCTTTCCCCGTCCCAGGCCGATCATGGGATATGGAGTAATGGTAATGGCGCCGATGAACGGCACATTATCGATGGCCCGCACCGAAAGCAGGTCGGCCGCAAAAAACAGCAGCGTTGCGTCCGGACAAGCGCGGTGCAGGAATTGCGAGAGGAAAATCTGGTCGAGCACGTTAGAGGCGGCGATGGCGATAAATTTGGAGCGATACCGATGAAGCTGGCGGGCAATGGTCATCAACTGCGCTTCTTGGGAAAGAGGCGTGTTCTCGGGAGAGAAGATTGGAACACTGTCCTGCGCGCTGTAATCCTTTAGAGAGAAATGCAGATACGGGCTATAGGCGATCCCGGGAGGAGCCGCTGAGTTAGCGGACTGATCCCGGCCGGCTCTAGCGTTGCGCAGCAGTGAAATCTCTCTCGGGAAGCGAATCACCAGCGCGCCGCCGTCTTTTAAGCTGTCTGCGCCAGACATGCCGTTGCCAAAAGCAGTATTGTCCTCGACGAGGAATGCAAACTCTCCGTCATATCCGGAACCGGAGAGACGATGTAGAAAGGCGCTCATGTCATAGGTTCTGTCGTCGGCGAAAGAGAGGTAGTGGAGTTTCAGTTGACTCTTCAATTGAGTCACCGAGAGCCGGGTTGCGGTTGCGCCTGCCACGTCAAATTCACTGGCCGCCAGAATGGACTTCGATCGAGCTCTCTCAATGGCTGCGCTTAGCGATGCCACGGATCCGGAATAAGTAGGACCTACCATGGCCAATCGGTTCCCAGCCCCGGTTGAGAACTGATCTCCGATGGCCGACTTCAATTCGGTTTCGTATAAGAAGGCGTTTTGTAACTGAAACCCATCTATGCCCTTCGTCGGCGCTTCCCCCACCAGGAAGAGGTAAATAACCTGGCGGAAGCTGACGGACGAATCAGATGCCTCCGATCCGGCGGGGACGTGCTCTAGAACGATCAATCCGGGCTGCCGCTCCCGTTCCGGATCGTGACCCGGCTCGACATCCCACCGGGATTCGGCGGCTTTCAGGACTCCTCCCCGGTTCTTCCAGGGCAGCCAGTAATAACTGCTTACATATTCGTTATCCGCAGCCGCCTGGAGAATGGCCTCCACGCTGCGATCGAAGGTGAGGGCCAAATGGGTATGAACGGGATCGGGCACGGCGGCAATGATTGCGGTGACTTGGATCGGTCCACCGTGTTTCGGGAATCCCCACCGCTCTTTCCGTTCGGCGCTGCATCCCAGCTCTTGTTTCCTTTTGGTCTCCTCGACGTCCAGGTAGAGTTCAAGCCGCCGATCGCCGATGGCGCCGGAGACTTCAGGGGTCTTTTCCGGCGACTGCTCTTTAGGGTCTCTGGCGGGAGCCCAATAATTGCACGACGCGATCCAGGGACCTTCCCACGGCTCGGTGTGAGGCGAGGAACTTGTTCCGGTTCTGTCGGAGTCGGATGATGAAGGCTCTTGCGGAGAGAGGGAACCCGCAGGCCGCACCAGAAGAGCGACCGCCAGAGCTGTGCTGACCACAAGACCTTGATGTTTGTTCGTCATTGGGGAGGTCCTTTCATCGGCCTGGGAGAAATCGGCCTGACTCGCGACCCAAGGGCGACTGTCTTCGGCGCCCGCCAAGCGAAAATTCCTTGCCTATACTCGATAGCGGAAAAAGCCGGCGGGAAGGGACACGCGGCCGGCCACATGGCGCGGCCTGAGGAGGAGGCCGCGTGCCTGGCAATCCCGCCCCGCTACTTGCAGGGCAGCCGCAGCGATACGCGATAGACGGCGCCGTCCGCGCGGGCGCTAAAGAAGGCGTCATCGCCGTAGAGCATCGCCAGGCGGCGGCGTACGTGGGCGAGGCCGATGCCGTCGCGCGGCGCGGCGGGCGATTCGGGGTCGAAAGCATTCTCAATCTCGATGGAGACGCCGGCGCCGGTGCGGCTGGCGGAGAGCCGGATGGCGCCGCCCTCCACCATACCCGCGACGCCGTGTTTCACCGCATTCTCCACGAGCGGTTGGAGCAGCAGCGCGGGCGCAAGGCAATCTTCGCAGGCGGAATCGACGCTCTCTTCCACTTGCAGGCGCGCGCCGAAGCGCACCCGCTCCACCTCCAGATAACTGCGGGCGAGCGCAAGCTCTTCGCGCAGAGGGATGCTCTCGCGGTCGCCGAGCGACAGGCTGGAGCGCAGAAAATCCGACAAGCGAATGCACATTTCGCGGGCGCGCGCTCCATCGAGCGTGGTCAGCGCGGCGATGGAATGCAGGCTATTGAACAGAAAGTGCGGGTTGAGCTGGAATTTCAGCGCCTGCAGCTGCGATTCGCGCGCCAGCGCGCGCGCTTCGGTGGCGCGGCTCTCGGCTTCCCGCTGTTGCACGGAGGCGATGGCGGCGTAGTGCAGTCCGGTGGAGAGCAGGTAGAGCAGCATGCCGAGCGCGAATAGCAGCGGCAGGTGCGGGGCCAACAGCGGCGAAGCGAGCCACGCGGTTCCCACGAAGACCGCGCTGCCCGCGGCCGCGGCGCCCAAGGACGGCGCCAGCGCTCGATTCGGCGCACGCAGCGGCAGGGCTCGGCAGAGGTACCACGGCGAGAGGCAGATGAAGGCGAAGAGCAGGCAGGCTGGGGCGAGTCCGCTAACCGCCGTCCGCCAATCTACTCTGCCGGACGCCCACAAGATGGCGGCCAGCAGCGCAAGTATCAGCGTCCAGGCCAATGCGTAGAGCAGCACGCGCCGGCCGGATGCCAGGATGGGATGCATCGGGGCTTCCAGTAAACTCGCGCTAGTTCTTGACGTTGACGCCGCCGAACACCGCGGCGCCCTTGAAATAGAGCCGCTTGAAGTTCGGCGTGGTCGCGGCGTTCGGCTGCGTGGAGTTGTCGGTAAAGGCGCCGAAGACCCCCGCGGCTTGTATGACGGCGCTCCAATTTGTGGGGATGCGGACCTCGGCGCCGCCGAAAACCGCGTTGATTTCCACGGTTGCGGAATCACCCATAATGTTGGCTTCGCGGAAATCGATTTCGAAGCCGCCGAAGACCGCGTCGAACTTGGCGAACTTGAAATTGTCGGTGTTGATCTTGCGCTTACCTCCGCCGAAAACCGCGACATGCTGCGTGTCATTAGTCCAGGAGCTCGGGTGGCGCCACGGATTCGCATTGCGGTTCACCAGCATGAAGATGCCTGCGGCGATGATGGCAAGCGGCCAGAGATCGCCGATATCGATTGGAATCAGGCCGAGGTTGGACGCCAGCAAGATGCCGCCGCCTACCAACAGAATGCCTCCCACCGCGCGGCCCCGCGGATCGGGCGAATCGGCCAACTTGAACGCGCCGCCGATCATCAGAGCGACCGGCCAATATTCCCAAATGTCGCGGCCGGGGAACAGATGCAGGTTGTCGAGAAGGAATACGACTCCCACGGCGATCAGAATCACAGCGGGCAGAAAGCGTTGTGCGGAGCCCCAATCCTGGGCTTGTTGAGAATCCTGTTGCATGATTCGAGCGTAGGGCCGGGCGGCGCGCGAATCACCGGGAAATCGGCGAGTGGAGGTTGGGAACCGGCGAATGGAGCAGCGCCGCCATCTTGCGCGAAAATTCGCCTTCCGAAAAGCGCGCGGCCCAGGCTTGCAAGTCGGCCGGGCGGATGTCTGCCTCCCTATGCTCGAAACGCTCCATCGCTTGCGCGAAACTCTCCGGCGTTTGATCGGCGAAGAATGCGCCGCCGAAGTCCGGTACGGTTTCGAGAGCGCCGCCGCGTCCGTAGGCGATCACCGGCTTACCGCTGGCCAGCGCCTCCACCGGGGTCATCCCGAAATCCTCTTCGCCGGGCAATAAGAAGGCGCGACAGCGGGCGTAGAGATCGCGCAATCCGGCATCGGAGACCCGGCCCAGGAATTCCACGTTAGGCGCAGCCAGTGCGCGGAGCCGGCGCAGCTCGGGACCCGCGCCCGCAATGCGCAGCCGCTGCCCGGTGCGCGAGAAATGACTCACCAGCAGATCGATGCGCTTGTAGGCCACTAACTCGGAGACAGTCAGGAAGTAATCCTCAGATGGCGCCCAATGAAACGATTCGACGTCCACCGGCGGATGAATGGTTTGGGCTTCGCGGCGATAGGTCTTCCAGATGCGCGTGCGCACATTCTCGCTATTGGCCACGAACTGATCGACGCGCGCGGCGGAGGCGTAATCCCATAGCCGCAGATAGTTCGACAGCGGAGTGATGAGCGCGCGCTTGAGGCGCGAGCGAGTGTATTCGTTTCGATAGGCCGGATAGAGGTCCCACAAATAACGCATGGGCGTGTGACAGTAACAGACGTGGCGCGTGGTGGAGGAAGTGATGACGCCCTTAGCGGGGCCGGATTCGCTGCTGACTACCAGATCGTAACCGCGCAGATCGAACGATTCGAGGGCCATCGGCATCAGCGGCAGCAGATTGCGATGCCAGCGGCGCAGGGGGTTGAGGAATGACGTGCGGATTTTGTGGCGGCGCAGTTCCGGGCTGAGCGTCTCGGGGTCGCAGAAGAGAGTGAAGATATCGGCGCCGGGCAGAAGCCGGCAGAGCGCTTCCAATACTTTCTCGCCGCCGCGCCGGTTGATCAGCCAATAATGTACGATGGCGGTGCGCATCTGAATTGATACTTGCGGTTGTTACTTGCGGCCGGTGGCTATCTCAAGTCCCGATGCGCTGGTAAAACCCGGCGGTTCATGATGGCCATTATGGCACGCCGTTTCGCGCGGCCTGAATCAATTTACCAGTCTTTTACGACTCCTTTACCACTGCGTTCTAATACATCTGTTATCAATAGCTTGTGAGAATCTCGGGCGACCTCCAACGCAACCTAGCCGGTCCCCTGCGGCCGGAAATCGACCTGCCGTTTCAGCGCGCCTACTATCCCCACGGATTCCGCCTCGACCTTGCCTCGAATTCGCGCGAGGTACTCGACGCGGCCGAAGAAAATTGGGGCATGTACGAACCGGAGTACGACGACCCTCCGCTAACCTTGCGGGTGCTGGTGCAACCCGGCGGCGAGCCTTCCCCGCCGCCGGTGCACCGTTTACAAGGCCACCTTTGTTCGGCGGTCGCCAGCCGTGAGAATTACGCGTTGATCGACCTCGACGCGCTATTCGCTTATGCGTGCGTAACCGAAAGGACCGTCGCCGACCATGCGTGGTTCCGCTGGTTCTACCTGGATCTGGTGGCCGGGACGACGCTGGCGCAGCGCCATGCGGTCCCGATGCACGCCGCGTGCGTGGAAAGAAACGGCATGGGCGTGCTGCTGTGGGGACAGTCGGGAATGGGGAAGAGCACGCTGGCTTACGCGTGCGCCCGCGCCGGCTGGAAGTTCGCGGCCGACGACGCCACCGTCCTCCCGCAGAACCGTGAAGACTGCGTGGTGACGGGCAAGCCGCACCAGGCGCGGTTTCGCGAGGATGCGCCGCGGCTGTTTCCCGAACTCGACGGCTATGCGACGCGCGCGCGTCCCACCGGCAAGCCTTCCATCGAGGTTCCTATGACGGCTCTTGCGGGGATTCGCGGCGCAGTCCGGTGCGAGGTCCAGCGCATGGTGTTTCTCGATCGCGGCAAGTCCGCGGGGTTGGACAGGATGGGCGTGGAGAGCGCCTTGGAACAGATGCTGCAGGATTCGCGCAGCTATAGCGTGGAGACGCAAGCGCGGCATGAGAAGGCGCTGCGCCGATTGTTGCGCATGCCCTCTTACCGGCTGCGCTACGAACGGCTGCAGGATGCCATTGAGGTCCTGGAAGGCTTGACCGCGTGAGCGCAGGTTTTGGCGGGGCTTCATGGGGTAAGCCACGGGCGAATCTAAGTGCTCTTGCTGTTCCTGCTTGCCGACGCTCGGGCCCAGGCGTCATCCGCCGGCGTCACGGACTGGGCGGGTTCTTCGGCCCCATGTTCAGCTTCGGGGATTCGCGCCGCGTGCAGTTTTGTGCTGCGCTATGATTTTTGAAAGCGGGACGGGTCGTCCGGCCTGTCGTTTCGATCTGCCAAGCGCTTGACAGGCCAGGAGGCCTGTCCTACGTAAACAGGTGATGCCGGGTAACCCGTGGCCGAATCTCGCAGGACTTCCCCACGGCGCTTCGGCCGCGTTGGCTGCGCTGCATTTTCGCAGTCCAAACCTGGAAGACCTCGCGCGCCTGACCGATGCCGAATGGCGCGATGCCCTCGATTTTACCGACCGCTCGCAGCTCACGCTGCCGCTCTGCGCATCGCCCGCGCGCGACGCCATGCCGCCATGGGCGCAAGAGCGCACCGATGCCTCGGCCGCGCGCAACCTGGAAAGATTACACCGCGTGGAAGCCCTCTACCGCGCACTCGACGCGCAGTTACGCGCCGCGGGCATCGACTATCTCGCGCTGAAGGGCCTGACGCACTGCCCGGAATTTTGCGCCACAGCGGCCGGCCGCGTCCAGTACGACATCGATCTCTACACGCCCAAAGAGCGCGCCTGTGCCGCGCGCGATGCCGTGATGGCGCTGGGCTTCGAGCCGCTGCAGTCCATGGAGCGGCTCCCTACCGACCATCTTCCCGCGCTGATCCGCAAGACCGGATGGGAGTGGCGCGGCGATTTCTTCGACCCGGAGATTCCTATCGCCGTCGAGATCCACTTTCAGTTCTGGAACGAGCGTATGGAGCGGCTGCACGCGCCGGGCGTGGAGGAATTCTGGCCGCGGCGCGTGCGGCGCGAAGTCGCGGGCGTGCAGATGGACGCGCTGTCCCGGGTGGATGCACTCGGATTCGCGTCGCTGCATCTTCTGAAGCACGTGGCGCAAGGCAGCGCGCGGCCCTTCCATATATATGAGGTCGCGCATTTCCTCGAAGCCCATGCGGACACCGAAGCCTATCCAGACTCGGCCGCATTTTGGACCGAGTGGCGCGCGCGGCATTCGCCCGAGCTCCGGCGCCTGGAAGCCGCCATGTTCCGCCTGGCGCGCGAGTGGTTCGGATGCCATGCCGGCAGCGTAGCCGAAGAAGAGATGGAGCGCCTGCCCGCCGCCACGCAGCGTTGGTTCGAAGAGTTTGCGGCATCGCCGGCGCAGCGCATTTTCCAACCCGCGAAGCACGAATTGTGGCTGCACCTGAGTCTGCTCGATTCGCCGTGGGACGCGCTCGCCGTGGCTCGCCGCCGGCTGCTGCCGATAAGCTTGCCGGGGCCGGTGGACGCCATCCACATTCCCGAAGGCGAATTGACGTGGCGGAGGCGCCTGTTGAGCCGCGCGCGCTATCTGCGCCACGTGTCGCAGCGCGTGGGGCACCATGCGCAAAGCTTTCCCGGCGTGTTTTGGAGCGGCGTGAATTGGTGGTGGAAACCGAGGGCGCTGGGCGGCCAGTTCTGGGCGTTTCTGGGCGCAGCGGTGCTCTACAACTTCGCGCTATTCGTCTTCGTGCTGCTTTATAATTTGCGCCTGCTCGAGCTGGGATATCGCGAGGATTTTCTGGGAATCGTGAGCGGCGCGGGAACTCTGGGATGCGTGGCGGGAACAATTCCGGCAGCGGCGTTGGCGCGGCGTTTCGGATTGCGCCATGCGCTGTTGGCGACTATCGCGGCCAGCGCGTGCATCGCAGCGCTACGCGCGCTGGCCACCGGCCGCGCGGCCCTGGCGGCGCTGGCGTTCCTCAGCGGCGTGGCGTTCTCGGGTTGGGCAGTGGCGATGGCGCCGGCGGTGGCTGGCGCGGTGGAGGAAAAACAGCGCCCCGCCGCGTTCAGCTTCTTCTACGCCACCATGTTCGCCACCGGAATCGCAGGCGGATTTGCCGGCGGAAGGCTCCCGCTTTGGATGCATGGCAAACAGCCCGCGTTGCTCATGGCAGCCGCGCTGGCGGCGCTGGCGCTGTGGCCGGCGTCGCGGCTGCGGTTGGCGGCGGGGTTGGACAGACGGGCGAGGCGGAAGCGACTTGACAGACGACGAAAGGCGATCGTCTGTCCCACTTTCATGCTTCGATACCTGATTCCGTTTGCTATCTGGAATCTGGCGACGGGCTCGTTCAATCCCTTTTTCAATACATATTTCGCGCGTCTGGGTTATGGCGCCGCACGCATTGGCGCGGCGTTTTCCACCGCGCAACTGGCGCAGATAGCCGCGGTCCTGCTGGCCCCGCTGGTCTTTCGCAAAGCGGGCCTGGTGAATGGAATCGCCTGGATGATGGCGGCGACCGCCGGCGCGCTCGCACTTCTGGCGGCGCGTCCGGCGGGCGCAACCGCCGCTTACGCCGGATACATGGCGTTCCAGTGGATGAGCGAGCCCGGGCTGAGCACGCTGCTGATGAGCGGCGTCGAAGAGCGTGAGCGCAGCGGCGCCGCGGCGGCGAACTATCTGGTGATGTTCGGCGCGCAAGCGCTGGCGGCGCTGGTGGGCGGAGCGGTAGTTTCCAGCTTCGGATACGGCGTAGCGCTGGCGGGGTCGGCGGCGCTGGTGGTGCTGGCGGCGGGCCTCTTCCGCGGATTGCTGAGAGCGTGGGACGGACGTAGAGGCTTTCCAGAACCCATCACCAATTCTGCACAAGACCCGGCCCGCACGCTATAATCAAATTTTCGGTTAAGCCGGTATGGACGATATTCAGCCCACCCCCGTCGATCCGCCCGAAGCCGAACCTCCCGTCAGGTCAGGCGGGGGCCGCATCGCCGGCGCGCTCTCGTGGGTGAGGGATCTCGCCTTCTCCGTAGTGATCGCCGTCGTCCTGATTGTCTTCATCTATCAGCCGGTGAAGGTGGAAGGCACCAGCATGGAGCCGGGCCTTTCCGACAACGAACGCATCTTCATCAACAAGTTCACCTACAAGTTGAATTTGGGCGACATTCGCCGCGGCGACACCGTGGTGTTCTGGTATCCGTTGGACACTACCAAGTCGTACATCAAGCGGGTTATCGCCCTGCCCGGCGACCGCATTCGCATCGTGCGCGGCCAGGTTTACGTCAACGGATCTGCGCTGGTGGAGGAGTACGTCGCCGAGAGGTTCCGCGACCCCGGCACATGGGCGGAAGGGCGCGAGGTTCCCGTGCCGCCCGGCCGTTACTTCGTGCTCGGCGACCATCGCAACTCATCGAGCGACAGCCGCTCCTGGGGGTGGGTGCCGCGCGACAACATCTACGGCAAAGCCGTCTTCGTATATTGGCCGCTGGATAAGATGGGCCGCGTAGAATAGCGCGTCAACGGCGGAGCAGCCACATTGCCAGTGACAGTACGGCGCTGACCAGAATGCAGGTCGTCAGCGGAAAGAAAAAGCTGGAGTGGCGTCCCTGAATGTAGATGTCTCCAGGCAGCCTGCCCAATTTGAGAGGCAGGCGTCCCGCAAAAGTAAACAGCAACCCTACGGCAATGAAGATCACGCCGAGTGTAATGAAGAGCCGGCCAATTCCCACAACTCCAGTATCACACCCCAGTATATTGAGATTGTGAAAATGGCCGCAGCCGTGTTGCGGCGGATGGGCGGATGCGGTTTGGCAATACTACGAGAAATACTACGAAACGACAGGTGCTAACATCTTGATGAATGTCTGCAACCAAAGTTACCTGCCTTCACAATGGCCCCATCCGTATCGAGGGCGAATTTGAAATTTACGATCCCGCCGGCGCCACGTTCGGTCTAGCCGGGCGGACGGTCATCTCGCTGTGCCGCTGTGGCCACTCGGAGAACAAGCCGTTTTGCGACGGCAGCCACAACCGCATGGGCTTCAGTCATCAGGTGGAAGCGCGGGAATTGCCGCCGCCGAAACCGAAAGTCTAACAGGGGTTGTGGGGCGGGTTGCCAGCCTGCTTCGTGACACGCGAGAGGGCCGGTTCGCCAAGAAGCGATGCGCGGCTGTCGCGACGCCCGCTTGAATTCACCGCCAACCGATAAGTCGAAGGCAAGTAGCTCCAGCGGCCGGCCATGACGCCCCAGCTAACGGATGACTCCTTTCCCGATCGCATACAGAATCAATTCGGCGGCTTCTGTGTGGCCGAGGCGTACCTAATATTATGGATGCATCGGCCATGACGCCTTCATCCGTGAGATCGGATACTATTTTCAAATTCCGCCCCGTCGGGGTAACACCCGAATTGATCGGTCTCTAGGTATTATGAAAACTGGGGTGACAGATGTTTTCCTTGCCGGCGGTCGCGGAATCGGCGTCGCCGAAGCACTCGGTTCAGTTTTACGGCAGCGATGACGACGCATTGGCGGCGAATGTAAGCCCTTATATCGGGAAAGGGCTGCAACGAGAGGAAGGCGTCGTAGTGATCGCTACGGCCAAGCACATCCGGGCGTTCGCCAATCGGCTGGTGGAAGACGGGCACGACGCTACCGGCGCCATCCGGGAGGGGCGTCTGCTATTTCTGGGCGCCGAGCAAACCCTCGCGCTATTCATGGTGGATGGACTACCCGACCGCGACAGTTTCCGGAGCGCAACCGGGGTTGTGTTTCGGCAGATTCGAAGCAAGACCGGCAGCCGCGAAATCCGCGCCTATGGCGAGATGGTCGACCTGCTTTGGAACGCCGGACACTTAGATGCCGCGGCGCGGCTGGAACGCCTTTGGAACGAAGTTCTGGATGAGAACGGGCTGCAGCTTTTCTGCGCCTACCAAATCGATGTCTTCGGCAGGGAGTTTCAAGCCGGCGTGATCGACGAGATTCTGTGCGCGCACACCCATCTGGAGCCGGAAGGCAGTAACGGAAATCTGCACGGCGCAGTGAGCCGCGCCATGAGTGAGGTGCTCGGCGCCAGAGCCACGGGCTTGCCGCGGCTTGACGACCCCCGCGCGGCGTCTTGGGCGGTGCTGCCAAAAGGCGAAACCACCGTGCTTTGGATTCGAGACAACCTGCCCGATTACGCCGACGAGATTCTGGCGCGCGCCCGCGGGTATTACCGGCTCGCATCGCCAAACTAGCCCCCGCGAGAGCCCTGCGAGACCCGCACTTGACACCTGCCCTGCAACGGTGTCACGCTACCGCCTGTGAAGGCTTACATTCTTCTGACTCTGACGGCCGTCTCGGCTACTCTTTCCGCGCAGCCCCGAATCTACACCGCGGCCGATTATGAGCGCGCCGAAAAAGCCCTGTCATACAACACCACCCCGCTGGTTTTCCGCACTGGTATACGGCCCACCTGGCTGGCGGACGAACGCTTCTGGTATCGCGTCACCACTGCGGATGGCAGTGAGTTTATCCTGGTGAATACCGCCAAAGGCACGCGCGCGCCAGCCTTCGACCATGTGAAACTGGCGGCGGCGCTTGCCAATGCCGGAGGCCCCAGGTATGACGGGAACCATCTGCCATTCACCGAGATCGAGCCGTCGGCGGATGGCCAATCGGTCGCTTTCAACGTGGCCGGCAAGCGTTTTACATGCGACGTTGCCGGAAACGCATGCGCTGAAGCCGGCGGCGCGATTGCTGGTGGAGGCGGTGGCGGAGGCCGCGGCGGACGCGGCGGTGGAAGAGGCGGGCGCGGCGGCGGTGGCGGCTTTGGCGGCGGCGGAAGGGCCGAGTCTATGGCTCCCGACGGCAAGCGCGCCGTGTTCATTCGCGATAACAACCTATGGGTGCGCGAGGTGGCCGGCGGCGCCGAAGCCCAACTCACCAGGGACGGCATTAAGGATTTCGGTTACGCCACCGATAACGCCGGATGGCAATCGAGCGACCGCCCCGTGGTGGTCTGGTCGCCCGATTCCACGAAGATTGCGACCTTCCAACAGGACCAGCGCGGCGTCGGCGAAATGTACCTGGTCAATACCGCTGTCGGGCATCCCACGCTGAGAGCCTGGAAGTATCCTTTGCCCGGCGATCCGGTAGTTACCACAATTCAACCGGTCATCATCGACGTGGCCGCCAATAAAATGGTGCGGCTGCAAATTCCGCCGCAGCAGCACCGTTCCACGCTTTGCGACGATGTCCGCTGCGGCGGCGAATGGTCCGACGTGCAGTGGAGCGACGACGGCGCGCACCTGGCCTTCGTTTCCACCTCGCGCGATCACCGCGAAGAGACTCTGCGCCTGGCCGACACGGCAACCGGCGTGGTGCGCGACGTCTACGACGAAAAGGTGGCTAAGTTCTTCGAATCGGGCAACGGCGCCGTCAATTGGAAGTACTTACCCAAGTCCAACGAATTCATCTGGTTTTCCGAGAAGGAGAACTGGGGGCATTTGTATCTCTACGACCTCGCCACAGGCAAGCTCAAGAATCAGATCACTAAGGGCGATTGGAACGTCACCCGCATAACTCGCGTGGATGAGAAGAACCGGATATTGTATGTGCTGGGCGTAGGCCAAGAGAAGGGCCGCGACCCGTATTTCATCCACTTTTACCGCGTAGGATTCGACGGCAGCGGACTCACTCTGCTGACTCCCGACGATGGCAACCACGACGTGGCGCTTTCGCCTTCCGGCCGCTATTTTGTCGATACTTACTCGAAGCCCGACGTGCCGCCGGCCGCCGACGTGCGCGATAACACCGGAAAGCTGGTAGCTCATCTGGAGAAAGCCGACATCTCGAAACTGCTCGCCACCGGCTGGCTGCCCCCCACGCCCATAGTCATGAAGGCGCGCGATGGAGTGACCGATATCTATGGGTTGATGTTCAAGCCGGGCGATCTCGACCCCGGCAAGAAGTACCCCATCGTTAACCATATTTATCCTGGCCCGCAGACCGGCAGCGTGGGCAGCCGTAACTTCTCGGCCGCGCGCGGCGATTGCCAGGCGCTGGCGGATCTTGGATTCATCGTGGTGGAGATCGACGGCATGGGAACGCCGTGGCGCTCCAAAGCGTTTCACGAAGCTTACTTCGGCGATATGGGCGACAACACTCTGCCCGACCAGGTAGCCGGCATGAAACAATTGGCGCAGCGATATCCGTGGATCGATATCGACCGCGTGGGCATCTACGGCCACTCCGGCGGCGGATACGCTACTGCCGACGCGATGTTCCGCTACCCCGATTTCTTCAAGGTGGGCATCAGCGAATCCGGCAATCACGATAACCGCGAGTATGAGGACGATTGGGCCGAGAAATGGCAGGGACTGCTGGAAAAGACATCTACCTCCGGCGCCACTAACTACGATAATCAGGCGAACCAGTTAGTCGCCAAGAACCTCAAAGGCCACTTACTGCTGGCGCACGGAACCATGGATACCAACGTGCCGCCGTATAACACGCTGTTAGTGGTCAATGAGCTGGTCAAGGCTAACAAGGATTTCGATCTGATCCTGTTCCCTAACGCCGCCCACGGCTACGGCGCTGCCTCAGACTATATGACCCGCCGCCGCTGGGATTACTTCATCCGTTACCTTGCAGGCGGGGAGCCGCCAAAGGAATATCAAATGCACAGTGCGCCCGGCGGAGGCCGCGGCGCGCCCCAGTAAGGGCAAGGGCGAGAGACATGTAGGGCGGACCCCCTGGTCCGCGGCCGACCCCCCGGTCGGCCTCTGAGGGATCCCATCGGCCAATTCTGCTGGGCGAAGAGCGGGTCCGGGGGGACCCGCGCGGACCAGGGGGTCCGCCCTACGGACTGCGGCGGATTGTAGAAGGCGGCTTACAACCCCGCCTTGCCCACGCGCTCGATCAGCGACCGCATGTCCTCCGCATGTTCCTCTTCCTTCGCCAGAATCTCTTCCATCAGGCGCCGGCTGGTCGGGTCGTTGTTGCCCAGATAGCGGATAATCTCCCCGTACGATTCGATGGCGATTCGCTCGGCCACCAGATCTTCCTTGATCATCTCCACCAACGTGTGCCCTTCGACGTATTCGGAGTGGCTCCGCGTCAGCAGACCTTCGGGGCTGAAATTCGGCTCGCCGCCTAGCTCTGTAATGCGGAACGCGATGCTATCGGCGTGCGCCTGTTCCTCGGCGGCATGTTCCTTGAATTCGTCGGCCACGGATTGCGCGCTTAATCCGCTTGCCATAAACTGGTGCCGCTTGTAGCGCAGCACGCACACGATTTCGGTGGCCAGCGCTTCGTTGAGAACCCGCAGCACGGTCTTGAGATCGGCCTTGTAGTCGTCGGTCACCGCCCCCTTTTCCATGTGCTTCCGCGCGCGCTTGCGAATGGCTTCAATGTCCATCAGAAACGTCTGTTCCATCTGCGGTTTTGACATATCTTTATAATGGAGTCAGCGCGGGCGAAACGTCGAGCCAAAATATCTCTCAAAGTACGTCTCTTCACAAGGCGCGCGTCATCTGCGCCACGACTCCAGCCCGCTACAATATGCAGATGCAGGTTGGCAGCGGGGCCTATTACCTTTTCGTCGCCACCGTATTCTTCCTCTATTGGGCTGCTGCCAGCGCACGCCGGGCACGCCTGGGTATCGTCCTGCTTGCAAACTATGTCTTCTGCGCGCAGTTCGGCGTCTTCTACGTTCTCCTGCTGCCGGCGTGCTCACTGGTGGATTATTCCGTCGGCCTGGGGCTGATGCGCTTCCGCCAACCCTTTCTCCGCCGCCTGCTGGTCACTCTCAGCATCGCGCTGAACCTGGGGCTGCTGATCGGCTCGCGCTACACGCCCTGGCTGCTCAGCCGCTACGGCGCCGTCCAGTGGGACTGGGTGTTTCCGCTGGGTCTCTCGTTCTACATTTTTCAATCGCTCACATATACTATCGATCTTTACCGCCGCGACGCCGAAGGCACACGCAGCCTGCTGGAACATTTCTCGGCCGTTTCGTTCTTCCCCACCATTGTCGCCGGACCCATCACGCGCGTTACGGAGCTGGTCAAGCAGTTCGCCGCCGCCCCCACCCTCAGCCGCGCCGACGGCGGCCGCGCCTTCTTCCTGATCGGCCTCGGCCTGATGAAGAAGGCTCTGATCGCCGATTACCTGGCCGCGAATTTTGTCAACCGGGTCTTCGATACGCCCAACCTCTACAGCGGCGCCGAAGCGCTGATCGCGGTTTATGCCTACTCGCTGCAACTGTATTTCGATTTCTCCGGCTACACGGATATCGCCCGCGGCGTCGCGCAGCTTCTGGGCATCCGCCTGCCCATCAATTTCGACCGGCCATACCTTGCAGCCAACATGACCGAATTCTGGCGCCGCTGGCACATCACATTTTCCAACTGGCTGCGCGATTACCTCTATTTTTCGCTGCCCGGAAAGCGCACCAAGGTGATGCCCTACCTCAACCTGGTAATCACCATGATATTAGGCGGCCTATGGCACGGCGTCACCTGGAATTTCGCCATCTGGGGAGCGCTCCATGGCTGTGCATTGGCGGTCACCCGTCTCTGGCAGTCCCTGCGCGGACGCCGCGTCAGTCGGCCTGCTGGCCGGCCTGCTGGTCGGCCTGCCTGGGGTTGGATGAAACCGGCAACCGTCGGGCGTGTCTTGCGTATCTTCTGTACCTACCAATTTGTCTGTCTCACCTGGGTGTTTTTCCGCGCCGCCAGTCTCCCGGATGCGCTGGCGCTCCTCAACCGAATCGCGTCTCTAACCACAGGCATCGAAAACGTCTCGTGGCCGCTTGCGGGCGTGCTGCTGATCGCCGCGGCGTCCATGTTCATCGGTAAGAAGCTGTATTCCCAAACTATGGAGCTGTTCGCGAATAGTCCCTTCTATGTGCACGCAGCCGCGCTGGCACTGGTTGCCGTCGCGCTTCAGCTACTCGGTGGACGCGGCAGTACGCCCTTCGTCTACTCAAGGTTCTAAGTGACGCGATTCCCCACCCAAACCGCATTGACCATCGCGTCTCTCGGCGCACTGTTCGCGCTCTTGCCGCGCGTCGCCCCAGCTATCAAAGGGCCGAGCCTCAGTCAACTCGCTTCGCTGGCCGAATTCGACCCCGACCGCACGCCGCTGCTTCCGTTGACGCCCCATCGGACTGAAGAGATCGCGGTCGAACCGCCAATCCGCTTCATGGTGAAGCTAACTCCACCGCTGCTCGAAGATTCCAACGGCGGCCTGGACCGCTTCTACGCCGCACTTTGGCGCACGGAGCGCAAGGAAGCCGGCGCCGTCACCCGCGTCACTCACTACGGCGATTCACCCACTACCGCCGATTTGATCACCGGCGACATCCGCGCGCAAATGCAAGCCCGCTTCGGCGACGCCGGCCACGGCTTCATCCTGCTGGCTAAGCCCTGGGCGTGGTATCAGCATCGCGGCGTATCGCTTTCCGGCGGCGGATGGCAGATTGTGCCGGCTACGCACGCCGAGATAAAGGACGGCTTTTTCGGACTCGGCGGCGTCAGCTTCACCGCCGGCGCTGCGGCGCGCACGCGCCTCCGGCTCGATCATCCGGGCCAGTCGCGCTTCGAGCTTTACTACTTGCAACAGCCCGGCGGCGGCACGGTGACCATTACCACGCCGGACACGGGGCCGGACAGGGCGCAAGAGGTCACGGTAGCCGAGATTCCCACCGCGGGCGATACGAAATCCCCCGGTTTTGCCCCATTCACGGTGGAGGGCGGCGCTTCCGAGCTGGAACTGCGCACCGTGGGCCAGGTGCGGCTCTTCGGACTCACTGCCGAGAAGCCCGGTCCCGGCGTGGTGTACGACAGTCTCGGTTTGAACGGGGCATCTATCACGGTGCTCTCGCACGTGTTCAACCAGCAGCACTGGGCTGCCGAGCTGCGCCAGCGCAATCCCAATCTGGTGGTGATCAACTACGGCACCAACGAGGCCGATTTTTCGTCGTTCGTCGACAAGCACTACGAGGGGGAGCTGCGCGAGGCCATCCGCCGCATGCGCGCCGCCTTGCCCGGCGCTTCCGTTCTGGTGATGAGCCCCATGGACCGCGGCTATCTCACCGGCCCCGGCGAAATCGAAACCATGGCGACCATTCCGCGCATCGTCGCCATCCAGCGGCGCGTGGCGGCGGAAACAGGCTGCGGATTCTTCGATACGTTCACGGCCATGGGCGGCGCCGGAACCATGGCGCGATGGTATGCCAGCCAGCCGCGCCTGGTCTCGGCCGACTTCATCCATCCCTCCCCGGCCGGCGGGAAGATTGTCGCCACGGTCTTCGTGAAGCAGATTGAATCCGGACTCGCGCGTTACAAATTGCGGCAGTTGCAGAACCAATCCTCCGCAGGCGGCGCGGTACGCTAAGAAGAGACGATGCGCGCGCCGCTGCCGATTCTCGCCCTCACTGCAATCTGCGCGCTATGCCGACTGGCGGCGCCGTTTCAGGGAGCGCCCGCGGCTCAGGAAAAGCCCGCGGCTCAGGGAGCGCCCGCGGCCCGGAAAGCGCCCGCGGCTCAGGGAGCGCCCGCGGCCCGGAAAGCGCCCGCGGCTCAGGGAGCGCCCGCGGCTCAGAAAGCGCCCGCGGCCCAGAAAGCGCCCGCGGCCCAGAAAGCGCCCGCGGCCCAGAGAAAGCCCGGGGCTCTGAAAAAGACCGCCGCCAGGAAGAAGCCGCGCCGCGCCACCATCCAGGTCACCGCGGCCATGCGCGCGGCGGCGCTCAATAGAGTCAACCAGGCGATCGCTGCATCGGCCAACCAGACGCTACGCCAGCCCGGCGCGCTCGCGCCCGTCTTCGAGCAGCTTCTGCGGCTCGGCGGGGGCCAATCGCGCGACCCCGTACACATTCTCCACTTCGGCGATTCGCACACCGCCTCCGACGAATGGACCGGCGGTCTGCGCGACCTTTTGCAGCAGCGTTTCGGCGATGGCGGCTCCGGGTTTTCCGTCGCCGGACATCCGTTCGCTGGCTACCGGCGCTTCGACGCGCACAGCGGCGCCACGGCCGGCTGGCAAAGCGAAGGCCTGCGCAAAGCCGATGGCGATGGCTACTACGGCCTGGGCGGCATCAGCGTCGTCGCCTGGAGCCCTGGCCAGTCGGTAAGCGTCGACGCCGATTGCGACCGCATCGAAATCGATTACCTGCAACAGCCGGGCGGCGGCGGCGTGGAGCTGTATGACGGCGATCGGCCGATTCAGCAATTCTCCACCGATGGCGAGTTGGCGCCAGCTTTTTCCAGCTACGAAATCCCCGCCGGACCGCATCACTTTGTTTTGAGAACGCTCGAAGCGAAGCCGGTACGCCTGTTCGGGTGGGTTGCCGATAAGGATGCCGGCGTGACCTACGAAGCCCTCGGCATCAATGGCGCGGAGGCCGCGGTGATGCTCCGCTGGAACCAGGACATGCTGACCACCTATTTGCAGCGGCGCAATCCAGGGTTGATCGTGCTCGCATACGGCGCCAATGAGGCCAGCGACTCCGCGTGGGACCCGGTAAGTTATCAGGCGATGTATTCCTCTCTATTGGAGAAACTGCGCGCCGCCGCGCCGACCGCTTCCATTCTCGCGATTGGACCGGGCGACCGGTGGGCGCGTTACCACGGCGTGTGGAAGCCGGTGCCCGGCATCGACTGGACGATCGCCGCACAGCGCGCCGCGTGCAAAGCTAACGGATGCGCCTTCTGGGATACGCGCGAGCGCATGGGCGGCAAAGGCTCCATGCCCCAGTGGGTCACCGCGGGCCTGGGGCAGGCGGACCGCGTTCACTTCACCGACGCCGGATACCATCGCCTGGCCACGGCGCTGTTTGAGGATCTGATGAGTCAGTATGGCGTCTACCAGAAGGCGCGAACGGAATCCGAAAAGGAAGGGAATGGACCAATCAAGTAAGATCGAGCAGAGTAAAATCCTCGAAATCGTGCGCCGCGTGGCCGCCAAGCCGGTGGACCCGGCGCCTGACGAATCGCTGTTCGAATCGGGCATGCTCGATTCGTTTTCACTCACCGACCTGGTGTCGGCGCTGGAAGCCGAGTTTTCCATCCGTGTGCCCGACGCGGACCTGACGCCGCGAAAATTCGAATCCATCGTGCGGATTCAGGCGTACCTCGAGAGCCGCGTCTGATGGCGTATCTCAGGGCTTTCGGTTGTTATCTGCCCGCGCGCGTGGTCACCAACGCAGAACTCGCACCCATGGTGGATGTGGATGAAGCGTGGCTGCTGCAAATGACCGGCATCGCGGAACGGCGGTTCGCGGCGCCACACCAGACGGTCGCCGAGTTGGGCCTGCTCGCGGCTAAGGAATGCCTGGAACGCGCGGGCATGGCGGCGCAGCAGATCGGTTTCGTCCTGGTGGCGAGTGGATCGAGCGAGCGGCGCTTCCCGGGGCCGGCATCCTCCATCGGCGCCGGGCTGGGCATTCCCGGCACGCCCGCCATCGACGTGCCGATGGCCAGCGCCGGATCGCTGGCGGGAATCGCGATGGCTTCGCAGATGGCCGCGGTCTACGGCAACGTACTGGTGGTGGGCGCGGAGATCATGTCGCGCGTCGTACAGGTGAGTCCGAACAGCCGCGATACCGCCGTCCTTTTCGGCGACGGCGCCGGCGCGTGCGTGGTGAGTGCGGAATCGGGATTCGCCGAAATCGTGGATTCCGTGCTGCACACCGATGGCGATTACGCCGAATCGCTGCAGCTCGACCTCGATTCGCCGCTCTTCATGGATGGCCGCTCGATCATTCTGCACGCCACCCGCAAGATACCGCGCGTGATCGTGGAAGTGCTGGAACGCAATGGCTGCAAGGCGGAGCAGGTGGCCGCGTTCCTGCTGCATCAGGCCAATCTGAATCTGATTCTGCGCGTGGCTCAATCGCTGGGCGTGCCGGAATCGAAGTTCTATTGCAACGTGCAGAGGTACGGGAACACGTCGTCGGCATCCATGTTGATCGCGGCGGCGGAATGGCATCGGGAGGTTGGCACGATTGAAGCGCCCATTGTTTTAGCGGCTTTCGGCGCGGGTTTGAACTGGGGCGCGGTGCTGGCGAAACCGGTAAGCGGGCATCTATGAACATGAAGCGCCGGACAGGGGCATATGCGGGCTTGCTGGTTTGCGCCGCGCTGATGAGTTGCACACCGGCGATGGCGCAGCCGGCCGCGCTCCAGATCGATGCGGCGCAGACCAAAGTGGAGTTCATGGTGGGGTCGACGCTGCATACCGTCCACGGAACCTTCGCCCTCAAGCGGAGCACCCTTCGATTCGACCCGGCCACCGGCAACATTGAGGGCGAGGTGGCGATTGACGCCGCCAGCGGCCAGAGCGGGGACGGATCGCGCGACAAGAAAATGCACCAGGAGATTCTGGAGAGCGCGAAGTATCCCGAAATCGTGTTCCGGCCGGTCCGGCTAGAGGGCAAGCTCGCTCCGCAGGGAGCATCGCAAGTGAAACTGCACGGGATGTTTGCGATTCACGGCGGCGAACACGAGATTACAGTTCCGGTGGACGTGCAGGCGGCCAACGGAAAGTATCAGGCGACCGCGCACATCGACGTTCCTTACGTGCAGTGGGGCATGAAAAACCCGAGCACGTTTATTCTGCGCGTCGATAAGAGCGTGGCAATCACAGTGCGCACACAACTGTAGAAGGCGGGTACGGTACGACAGGCCTCCCGGCCTGTCGCTGCTTCACACCGCCGCACTCGGCCACGCTCGCTTTCAGCCGGCATGGTCTCCGAATTCGGCAGCCGCTCGATCGCCTCCACCGCCGCGACCGGTAGCGGCTGCATGGGAGAATGCTCTGGTGGATTCCGCGCACCCCGAACTTACACCCCAGCTCACCATGACGAACGCCAACGGAGTGAATGTGGCGGCGTGGGTGTGGCCGGGCGTGGACCCGCCGCTGCTCTTCGCGCACGCCACCGGGTTTCACGGACGCGCGTGGGACGCCATTGCCCGGCGCCTGGCTGGCCGCCGCAGAATCGCGGTGGAAGTCCGCGGCCACGGCCGCAGCAGCAAGCCCGAACCGCCTTATCTGTGGCGCGATTTTGGGCGCGACATCGCCGCCGTGGCGGAAGCGCTGGGCGTCCATGACGCGCTGGGGGTGGGCCACTCGATGGGCGGCCATTCCACGGTGTGCGCCGCGGCGCTGCGGCCGGAAACCTACGCGGCGCTGTTGCTGATCGACCCGACGATTATGCCGCGCGAGTTCTACGGGACGGCGCCGTCGGATGCGTCATACATCAAGAAGCGCCGCAACGTCTGGAAATCGCCTGAAGAGATGATCGAGCGCTTTCAGAACCGGTTGCCGTTTTCGCGCTGGCATCCGCAAGTGCTGCGGGACTATTGCGAGTTCGGAATTCTACCGCGCGGCGGCGAATTCGCGCTGGCGTGTCCGCCGGATATCGAAGCGTCCATCTATCACGAGTCGAAGGTTCCGGAGTCCGACATTTATCCGGAGATCGAGCGGATTCAGCAGCCGGTCACGGTGATTCGCGCGGGCAAGACGCGCGAGCCGGGCGTGTTCGATCTGAGCACATCGCCCACGGCGCCCGATCTTGCGGCGCATTTTCCCCGGGGGCGCGACATGGTGTTCGAGGATTGCACGCACTATATTCCAATGGAAGCGCCGGAGCGGGTGGTGGAGCTAGTGGCGCGGGCCCATGGCCTGCGTATCCCCGAGACGCTCTAAGCGCTCGGGCGTATAGTGCTCTCCCCTGTCCACGCCCAATCCGGATTTCGAAGTCATAATGGCCCGATGCCTGCCTACAACTGCGGCCGCGGCAACTTCACCAGTTGCCAGGGGAACACGCCCTTGCGCCGCAGATGCCGCCGGTACACCGCGTTTCCGGCCGTCGCGTACAGAGTCTGCATATCCGGCCCGCCGAAAACCAAATTCGAAAGATCGGCCGCGCCGGGTCTGCGAATGATTCCCACTACGCGGCCCGGTTGATCGCAAATCTGCACTCCCATCTTCGTCGCCGCGTATAGGTAGCCCCGATCGTCGAAGGCGAGGCCGTCGGCGCCGCTGCGGAGCGGGCCGCGGAGTTCATCGTCGGGAAGCTCCAGATGGTAGAACCGCTCGCCGTGAATCAGCCCGCCGTCCGGCGCAAAACGGAACGACCAGTTCATCCGCCCAACCGTATCGGCAACCACCAGACCCGATTCGTCCGGCAGCGCCCGCACGCCGTTCGGCAGCAGCAGGCTGCCGTCCTTCGTGCCGTCGAAAACCACGCGCTTGCCTTTCGCCGGGTCGATCAGCCACACCAGTTGTGTAGGCGATTCCGTGAAGTAGATCAGGCCTTTGGTGGTTACCGCCAGGTCGTTCGGAGTCACGCCTTCGGCGAGCACGGTAACCTTGCCGTCGCGTTCGTAAGCCACCACGCGCTTGCGCTCGTTTTCCGCCGCGTAAAGCCGGCCATCGCCGCCGAACATCAGGCCGGTGGCGCCGCCGGTATCGGTTTGGAATACTACTGGCTTGCCGTCCCCTCCAATTTTGTAGATCTTCGAATCGCCGGAATCGCAGAAATAAACGTAGCCATCGCGATCCACCGCCGGACCCTCAGTGAACTTGTACCCATCGCCCACCAACTCCCAATCCTGCCCGGGGTCGAGGATCTCCGAGATGTAGTGTCGCTGCGCCTTGTTAGCCCCCGCGCCATCCGCCGCGCCCGCCTGAATCGGCTTCGGATATTCCCGCCAAAGCCAGCGCAGCACATCCGGCAAAATCGCCGCGCCATGCTTGGAGTTGTGCCCTTCGGTTCCCACAACGAACTTCGCGTCGTACCCCGCGTATTCAAGCGCGCTCGCTACAGACTGATTCGCCAGATACCAGGACCCCGAATAGATATTCTGATCGTTGCTGCCATCCTGCAGGAAGACCCGCAGCGGCTTCGGCTCCATCTTGCGGATCAGGCCCGCATAGACATCGCCTCCGCGCAAGTTCGTGAAGCTGCCGACGAAACTCGCCACGCGCCGGAATGCGTCGGGACGTTCCCAGGCGGCGGTGAAAGCGGCGATGCCGCCGGAGCTCGAACCGGCGATCGCGCGGTCGTTCGGGTCGGCGGAAACCTTGTACTGCTTGCCCACCTCGGGCAGAAGTTCTTCCAGCAAAAACCGGACGTAGCGGTCGCCCAAGCCGTCATATTCCAAGCTGCGGTTGTAGCGGTTCTGGCGCTCGAGAGGCTCGCCCATTTCGACGCCGGGGTCGATAAATACGCCAATAGTGACAGGCATGGCGCCTTGCTGAATCAGGTTGTCGAAGACGATAGGCGCGCGCCATGCGCCGGTTTCGCCGACGAATCCAGCGCCGTCCTGAAACACCATCAGGCAGGCCGGTTTCGACCCGTCGTACTGCGCGGGCACGTATACCCAGTAGTCGCGCACCGTCCCGGGAAAAAGCTTCGAGGCGCCAAAGCTGTACTTGGTGACTTTGCCTTTGGGAACACCGGGATGCAGCTGCGAATCGGGTCCCAGCGTGTAATCGTCGGCGGCAGCCAGCGCACCGGCGAGCAACAGGGCCGCAATCGCGCAGGTTCTCATTCTGGAAACGATCTTACCGCGCGGCGCGCAAATACCGGACCAATTCATCGACCTCTGCCAGTCGGTCACAGCACTTCCACCTTTATTTTTTCGGCCTTTTGCGGCCTTTATAACCCATTTCGACCCCGCCGCACCCTCCAGCCCCCAAAAGCACCTGCTAGTCTCAAATCGAGGCTCTCATGTTTTCGTCAACCCCTAAACAACGCGCAGCCGCATGCGCCGCGTGGCGCGGGTCCATGGCCTGCGAATCCCGCAGCTCCAATCCCGGACCGTTGCCCAGCCCCGCCAAAGCCGCGCAACCAAAACAATCCAAATCACTTCCGCGTTCTCAGCTTCGTTCCGCCAAAAACCCTGGAACCGCCGGCCCCCAGTCGAAGCCATGCAGACGCCCCGCGCCGCCCGCCCCGCCGCGCCGAACCCCTTCCTATGTGAAAATAGCTACTGTCCGTTTCCGGACGCCCACCGTGACGAAATCACCACAGGCGCGTCTGAGTAAATAGGCAGGTGACAGGATCTGAAGTTGTTAACAAGCTAGATGCGGGGGATATGGGCCAGGAAGCAGCCGGAGCCGTAGGCGCCCGAGTGGGTCCTCAGGTGGAATCGTTAATTCGGGCCGCCCAACGCGGCGATGCCGACGCGTTCGAGCAATTGGTGCGCGCCTACGACCAAAGCGTACTTCGGCTGGCCATGAACCTTCTGCGCTCGCCCGAAGATGCGCGGGACGTCTACCAGGAGGCGTTTCTGCGGGTCTACCGGAACCTGCACGCGTTCCGTTTCGATTGCAGTTTTCATACCTGGCTGTACCGCATTGTGACCAACATTTGCCTCGATCAATTGCGCAAGCGCAAGGTCCGGAAAGAGGAGTCCGCAGTGGTGGAAACCGCCGATGGGCCCATCGACCGGATGGACAGCTTCGAAGAAGAGGGCGTGGATTCCAACCCTGAGCGGACCATGTGGAACCGCCAGCTGAAGGGCAAGATCGAATCCGCCATCGACGACCTTACGCCCCGCGAGCGTATGGTGTTCGAGTTGAGGCACTACCAGGGCCTGCGTCTGCGAGCCATTGGTGAAATGCTGGGCACCAGCGAAGAAGCCGCCAAGAATTGCCTGTTTCGCGCTACTCAGAAAATGCGTTCCGTGTTGGGAGAATTCGTATGACTTGCGATTCGGTTTCGAATCTGATTTCGCTCTACTATTACGGCGAATTGATGCCGGACGAGGAAGACCGTCTGGAGACGCACCTCGCCGGGTGTGCGGCCTGCGCGCGCGAACTTGAGCGGCAGCGTAAACTGGCGGCGGCGCTCGACCAGCGGACCGCGCCGGTTTCGCCCCTGTTGCTGGAAGATTGCCGCGCCGATCTGATGGCTGCCGTAGCGGGCGGCGCGCCGCGCATGGCGGGGCAGCGCAAAGGTCCGTGGACTCTCTTTCTGGAAGCCCTGGCTTCCACCTTTAGCGGCATGGGCCGGCTTCGGCAGCCGCTCGGCGCCACGGTGCTGGTGGCCTTGGGATTCATGGCAGCCAAGATCACGCCCGGCAATTTTGCTTCTATCCGCGGCGCGGCTTCTGCGAATCGCGGCGTAAGCACCGCTTCGATCACCCCGGACGATGTGTTCTCCACGGTTCGCTCGGTGCAGCCCGATAGCTCCGGCCGCGTGCAGATTTCTTTCGACGAGACGCGCCGCCGCGTGGTGGAAGGCCGCATGGACGATTCGTCGATTCAGCGTTTGCTGCTGGCCGCGTCGCACGAAGAGAATCCCGCGGTGCGCGTGGAATCGATGGATATTTTGAAGGCCGGCGCCGGCTCCAGTCCGGTTCGCGATGCGCTGCTCAACGCGCTCGCCAACGATCCGGTCGCCAGCGTGCGCCTGAAAGCGCTGGAAGGGTTGAAGCCGATTTCCACCGATCCGGAAGTCCGCAAGGTTCTCGCGCAGGTGCTGCTGACCGACGATAACGCGGCTGTCCGTATGCAAGTAGTGGATCTGCTGGTGGCGCATCGCGACGATTCCATCGTGGGCATGCTGCAAAGCGTGATGCAGCGCGAAGACAACGGTTATGTGCGCCTGAAGTGCGAAAAGGCGTTGAAGGAACTGAATGCGTCGATTGGCACATTCTAGAAGTGGGACAGACGCTTTCGTCTGTCAACCCCGCGGCGCCGGTATCCTCGTCCGAACCGCCATCGCGCTGTCGCTGGCCATGCCTCTGGCGATCGTTAGCCAGCAGCCGGCTCTCTCCCAGCAGCCTGGTTTGCAGCCCCTGAAGCAGGAGGGCGATTCGTGGGTGCGCACCTACACCGGGTCCATTCCGGCGGCGGCGCGGCTGCGCGTGAACGGGCACGGCCCGGTGACGCTCACCGCGGGCGTGGGCCGCGAGATCGGCTACACCGTGAAGGTGAGCGTGATGGCGCGCACGGAAGCCGAGGCGCGGCGCATGCTCGATCGGGAATCTATCCACGCCGAAGTGCACGGCGATTCAGCCGTGTTGACCACCCCCGGCGGCGCGGCCATATCGACCACCGTCATCCGCGCTCCCCATCTGGCGCTGGCCTCCATTTCCACCACCAATGGAGCGGTGGAAGTCCGCGGCATCGATGGCTCGCTCGATGTCGATTCCGGCGCTGGCGCGTTGACCTGCGACCGCGTCCGCGGCGATTGCAAACTCATCACCGGCGGCGGCGATATCCGCGTTGGGGAAGTGGGTGGGCAATTGCGATGCGGTACCGGCGGCGGGCATATCACGGTGAAGAGCGTCGGCGGGCGGACCACGCTGCAAACCAGCGGCGGCGATATTGAAGCCACGTATGCGGGGGGGCCGCTGACTGCCGAAACCGGCGCCGGCGAAGTGCATATCGCTTCCGCCAAGGGGACGGTGGATGCGACCACTGGCGGCGGCCAGATCGTCGTCGATAAAGCTTCGGGCATCGTGACGGCGCGCAACATGGCGGGGCCGGTGCGCATCGGCGAGGCCGCGGGCGTGAGCTGCGAATCGCACTCGGGCGGAATCCATTTGACGAATGTTTCGGGCTTGATGCGCGTTTCCACGTCGGTGGGCAGCATCTTCGCCAGCCTGATGGCCGGCAGTCTGGCCGATTCGTTTCTGGCCACGGGCAATGGTGACATCACCGTGGTGATTCCGTCTAACGTGGGTGTGAACATCCGCGCCGTGAATAATATGGCCGACAATATGAAGCGCATCGTTTCCGATTTCCGGCAGGTGCAGGCGCGGCTCACCGGCACGCGGCTGGTGGCTGAGGGCGCGGTCAACGGCGGCGGACCGCTTTTGCAGATCAACGGCACGGGCGGCACGATATTCATAAAACGGCAATGATGAGGAATGTGTGTATGAAGAATTGTTGGCAAATCGGCGCTCTTTTCATGTGCGTGGCGGCTCCCATGAGCTTCGCTCAGCCGGCGCCGCCCGCCCCGCCGGCGCCGCCCGCGCCGCGCGCGCATGCTGCAGGCATTGCCGTCCAGAGCGCTCCGTATCTGGGCGTCAGCGTCATGGACGTCGACGGAGCCCGCGCCAAGACTCTCAAGCTGAAGGAAGAGCGCGGCGCTGAGATCACACAGACCGATCCTTCGGGTCCCGCGGCGAAGGCGGGCGTTAAGGTTGGCGATGTGGTGCTCGAGTTCAACGGCCAGCAGGTACAAGACAGCGCGCAGCTGCAGCGCCTGGTACGGGAGACGGCCCCCGGCCACGAGGCGAAGCTCTCCGTGTGGCGCAACGGCGCGGCCCAGGCGATCGCGGCGACCATCGAAAGCCGGCACATGGCGATGATAGGGGGCGAGCCCTGGTTCGCAGTAGAAATGCCGCCCATGCCCGCGATGCCCGCCATACCGCCGATGCCCCCGATGCCGAGCTTCGATTTTGAGATCCCCCGCATTCAAACCATCATGCAGAACTCCGTGCTGGGGATTGCCGGCGAGCCCCTGGGCGATGAGCAGCAGTTCGCGGAATTCTTCGGCGTGAAAGACGGCGTGCTGGTGAAAGAGGTGGCTTCAAATTCGGCCGCCGAACGCGCTGGAATCAAGGCTGGCGACGTGATTGTGAAGGTGGGCGACACGCGCGTCGGCTCGCTCCGCGAACTCACCACCGCGCTACGCATGGCGCGATCGAGAGGCAGCTACACCGTCACCGTAGTACGCAGCAAGAAAGAAATGCCAGTGACCGTGACTGGCAGCTAATGTGGGGCAGCCAATCCTGGCTGCAGCCGGCTTTCAGCCGGCTCTCTTGGTTGTCGCGAAAATGACCGGCCAGGAGGCCGGTCCCACCGCCCCTACAGCACACCATCCACGCGCGCAACCCGCCCCACCGGCTGTCCGCCGCCCACGCTGATCTTCACCTTGTCCTTCGGTACATCCTCGGCGCCCAGCGTGAACTCCACCTCCTGCGTCTCACCGGCGCGCAGATGCACGCGCTGAAAACCGCGCAGCCGCCGGATGGCATCCTCCGCCGCTCCGCCGCCATCCGCATATAGCTGCACCACCTCATCGCCATCGCGCGCCGAGTTGTTCTTCACGCGCACCGCGATGCGCGCCCCCTTCGCAGTCCGTTGCGTGCGCAGCCCGGAATACCGGAACGTCGAGTAACTCAGTCCAAACCCGAATCCGAACAGCGCGTCGTCTTTGAAGTAACGGTAAGTGCGCCCCTTCATCGCGTAGTCGTCGAACGGCGGCAACTGGTTCACGCTCCGATAGAACGTCACCGGCAGCCTTCCCGCGGGGTTGTTCGCGCCCGCCAGCGTCTCGGCGATCGCCGTCCCAATCTCCTCGCCGCCATACCACGCCTCCAGCACCGCCGCCGCGTGTTCTGCCGCGTAGTTCGCCGCCAGCGCGCTGCCGCTCGTCAGCACCACCACCACCGGTTTGCCGGTCGCAATCGCCGCTTGGATCAGCTTTTCCTGCGGCTCGGGCAAGTTCAGATCGGTGCGGTCCCCGCCGGCGAAGCCTGGGATATTGACCTGCATCTCCTCGCCCTCCAGGCTCGGATTCAAACCCACGAACGCCAGCGCTACATCCGCGCTCTTCACCGCGTCCACGGCCTCGGCCAGCAGCGGTGCCGCCGGCGGTATCCACACAATCTGCGCGCCGCCGGCGGGTCCGGATTGCCGGTATTCCACCCGCAGTTTGTAATCGCGCCCCGCCTCCAGTTGCGCGTGGGCTTCCCGCACACGGCCCATCCCTAGGGTGGCGCTGTCGCCCAGCACTTCCTTCTCGTCCAGGAATACCGTCGCCCCGCGTCCGCCGCGCGCGCCCAATACATAGTCGCCCGTGAACGGCGCGCGCAGTGTGCCGGTCCATCGCACCGCGTACCCGCGCCCCGGAACCGCCGCCGCTACCGCCGGGTCCATCAGTCCGCTCGGCATATACGGCCGCGCTTCCACGCGATGCAGCCGCGGCTCGCCCTTCAGCTCGGCATTGTCGAAATACTCCGCCAGCACTCCGTGCCCGCTGCCATCCGGCGGCCTCAGCGCGCTAGCGGGCATCGGCGCCTGAGACTTCTCCGTATAGGTTGCGCCTAACGCGAATCGAGCTCCCGGAAACTGCCGCTCAATGCCTTCGAGAGGCGTCACCGTTTTCGACGAGAACCCGTTGTAGTTCCCCATCAGCGCCTCGGCATCGTCCGCCGACGGCCCAATCACCACCACCTTCGCCGCCCCTTTCAACGGCAGCGTCTGGCTCTCGTTCTTCAGCAGCACGATCGATTTGCGCGCCGCCTCCAGCGCAATCTTACGATGCTCCGCCGAATCGTTCTCCGAATATGGAATCTTCGAAAACGGTACGCGCTCCGGCGGGTCGAACATCCCCAGCTTGAAGCGCGCCACAAACAGCCGCGCTAATGACCGGTCGATTTCCGCCTCTGTAATCTGCCCCGCCTTCACCGCGTCCACCAGCGCTCGATACTCGTTGCCGCACGTGAGATCCGTACCGGCCTTCACTGCCGCCGCCGAAGCTTCCGCCGCCGTGGGCAGATACTTGTGGCCGCGGAAGATATCGCCGATCGCGCCGCAGTCGCTGACCACGTAGCCGTCGAAGCCCCACTCGCCGCGCAGCCGCTTCTGCAGCAGATCGGTATTCACGCACGCGGGCTGGCCGTCCACGCTGTTGTAGGCGCACATCACCGAATCCGCCTTGCCTTCCACGATGGCCGCGCGAAACGCCGGCAGATACGTGTCTTCCAGATCGCGCTCGCTCGGCTTCACGTCCACCTGGTGCCGCGTCGATTCCGGCCCGCTATGCACCGCGTAATGCTTGGCCGTCGCAATCACTTTGAAGTAGTGCGGATCGTTCCCTTGCATCCCTTTGATGAACGCCACCGCCAGCCGCCCTGTAAGGTACGGATCTTCGCCGTAAGTCTCCTGCCCGCGCCCCCACCGCGGGTCGCGAAAGATGTTGATGTTCGGCGACCAGAACGTCAGCCCGTGATAGCGGCTATGATCGTTGGTGCGAATCGCCTCGTTGTACTTGACGCGCGCCTCGGTGGAAATGGTATCCGCTATGCGCCCCATTAGCTCCGTATCCCAGGTCGCCGCGAGACCGATCGCCTGCGGAAACACCGTCGCTTCGCCCGCGCGCGCCACCCCGTGCAGCGCTTCGTTCCACCAGTCGTACGCGGGAATGTTCAAGCGCGGTATGGCAGGAGCCGAGTTCTGCATCTGCAGGACTTTCTCCTCGAGAGTCATGCGCGAAACCAGGTCGGCCGCGCGCTTGGCAGCGTCAAGATCGGGATTCAAGTAAGCTACGCCGCCTGGTTGACCGTAAGCCGCACCTGCTGCCAGGAGGGCGAATGCAAACAACGTGGTCTTCATGACTCTATTACATCACCTTGATTTTCAGTGGCGTACGCACTCCTTGCGTGCAGCGTCCCCACTCATGGGGACGCGACAGTAGTAACATCTAAACCGTGACCAACCCCATTTCCCGACGCCGTGTTCTAGCCGCTCTGCCGGCTGTCGCGGTTTTCGCCCAGACCAAGCCCGTCAAGATCGCCGCCATCGAAATCTGGGAGCTGCGCGGCCATAACGAAACCGTGCGCGGCATCGACCAGCAGGTTCAGGTCAATCCTCTCGACGTATACGACGAGCTTCGCCCCGCGCCCTATCGCGATTCCGCGAGCCCCACCACTGCCAAGGCCGCCGTAAGCGCGCTCTATCTCAAGATCGTCGCCGAGGGCGGCATCGAAGGGCTCTACGGCCCCATCGACAAGGAAGTCGCCATCGTGGTCGACGAGCAGCTTCGCCCATTCCTGATTGGCAAGGACGCCCTGGCGCAGGAAAAGCTCTGGGACCAGATGTACCGCTCAAACCGCCATGCGCGCCGCGGCTTCTTCCTGATGGCGATCAGCGCCATCGACAACACGCTGTGGGATCTCCGCGGCCGCTATTTCCATACGCCCGTGTATCGCCTGCTCGGCGGTCCCACGCGCGGGTCCGTCGAGGCTTACGCCAGTTGTCTCGGATATTCGCTGGAGCCCGCCAAGGCCCAGGCGCGCGCCGCCCAAATCAAGACCGAAGGCTATCGCTATCAGAAATGGTTCCTGGCCAATGGCCCCGGCGACGGGCCCGAAGGCATGCGAAAGAACGTTGAGCTGGTGCGCTTGCTGCGCGAAGCGGTGGGTGAGGACACCGAGCTGATGTTCGACGTCTACAGCGGTTGGGACCTCGGCTATGCGCTCGAATGGGCCAAGCAGGTGGAGCGCTACCGCCCGCGCTGGATCGAAGAGGCCACCCAAGCCGAGAAGATCGATAGCTTCGCGCAGCTGCGCAAAGGAACGTCCATCCCCATCGCTTCCGGCGAGCACATCCAGGGCCGCTGGGAAGTATACGACTATCTCAAGGAGGGCGCCCTCAGCGTGGTGCAGTGCGACCCCGAGTGGTGCGGCGGAACGTCCGAGCTATTGAAGATTTGCACGCTGGCGTCGGTCTTCGACGTGCCCGTGATTCCGCACGGCCACAGCCTGCACGCGGCTCTGCATCTGATCGCCAGCCAGTCTCCGGCGGTCTGTCCTCTGGCCGAATATCTGATCCTCAAAATGCGGTCTTATTACCACTTCGAAAAGCACCCGCCGGCGCCGAAGAACGCGCATTTCGAGCTGCCGGACGCGCCCGGCTACGGCATTGAGCTGGACGATGCGAAAGTGGAATCGCGCCAGCAGATGCACTGGAGCTGAGCTGCGCGCAGCTTCCAGCGGGAACGCCTCAATTGTGGTAGCCTTCTCACCGGGATGACATCGACTGAACTCAACAGCCAATTCGCCCTTGCGAACGCTCTGCGATTCGAAACCGCGCCGGGTGGCCTGACTCGGGCCGTGATCGCGACGCCGCTTGCGCAGGCCGAGATCTATCAACAGGGCGCCCACATCGCGCAATGGGCTGTACCGGGCCGCAAGCCGGTCCTCTTCATGAGTTCCAAGAGCTTCCTCGCGCCGGGCAAAGCGATCCGCGGAGGCGTGCCGATTATTTTCCCCTGGTTCGGACCCCGTTCCGGCGGTCAGCCCGGTCCCGCTCACGGTTTCGCCCGCACCGCCCTATGGAGCGTCGAAAGCGCCAGGCTGATGGATAGCGGCGCGGTTGAGATCGCGTTCGGCCTCGGCGCGGACCAGGCATCGCGCGCGCTCGGCTTCGACGCCTTCGCCGTCCGCTTCACCGCGACCATCGGCAGCGCGCTCAGTATGTCACTCGATGTCTCGAATCAGAGCCAGGCGCCCCTGGTATTTGAAGAAGCGCTGCATAGCTACTTCGCGATTTCCAGCGTCCGCGACATCGCCGTCCACGGCCTCGAAGGAACCACTTACATCGACAAGACCGATGCCTTCAGCCGCAAGGTTCAGCCCGATGCCCCGATTCACATCGCCAAGGAAACCGATCAGGTTCACGTGAACGCCACCGCCGCCGTTGTCATATCCGATCCCACTTGGGACCGCCGCATCGTCATAAGTAAGACCGGCTCCAACAGCACCGTTGTGTGGAATCCATGGATAGCGAAGGCGGCGGCTTTGGAAGACATGGCCCCCGATGAATGGCAATCCATGATCTGCGTCGAGACCGCCAACGTGTCCGGCAATGCAGTGACGCTGGCAGCGGGCGATTCCCACCGCCTGACCGCCACAGTTACCGTAGAGTAACTAGCGGTTTTCAGTCCTCAAGTGCCCGTCCATCCATGTCACCGCCTCGGAGAAGAAGTCGGGCCAGTCGGGCCGCCCGTCCAACTCGCCGGCAAAATCGTGGCTGCCGCCGGGCAACCGGATCAACTTCACGTCCGCGCCGGCCTTCTCCATTGCCTCTCGCATGGTCTCCGCCATAGCAAACGGCACGATGGCGTCGGCGTCTCCATGCAGCAGCAGCATCGGCGCCGATGACGAGGTTACATGCGTAACCGGGGACGCTACGCGATAAGCCCTCACGGCGATCGGGTCCGGCGATGCCCCGGCGCGCGCCACCAACTGACCCATGAACAAAGCCCACTCTGCGGATCGATAGTTAGCCAGGTCCGCCGGAGTTGCGGCTGCCACCACGCACTGCACCCGGGCGCTCGCCCGGTTCACTGGATCGGGATCGTCTGCATCCCCGGTCGCGTCGAGAACTCCCAGAAGAGCAGCCAGGTGCGCGCCGGAGGAATATCCCACTGCTCCAATCCGGTGAGGATGGATGCCGTAGGCGCCGGAGTTATATCGGATGAAGCGAACCGCGCGTTGGACGTCCTCTACCGCCGCGGGATAGTGAAAACGGGGCCCGTTTCGATGATTCACCACAAACAGCGTGTAGCCCGCATCGAGGAACCTGGGGACAAAGAACCGGACCGAGGAGACAAGCGCCGTCAGCGGAGCGGCGTCATAAGTCTGCTTCGAGGTCCAGCCGCTTCCCGGTACAACAATCAGCGCATAGCCATTCGACTGCGCCGGATGGTGAATGTCCATCAAGAGCGCCAGCCCCGAATACATCCCAAACACAATGTTCTTATCTGTCATCAGCGGCCCGTTATAGAGCTTCGCATGATTCAGTTCTTGTGGGGCAGGCAATTCTGCCTGCAGCCGCCTTTCCAGGCGGCTATTTCTGCGCGAGACCCCATAGCTCGTCACCCTTGTCCCGCAAACGTCGAGGGAAGCCCGAAAGTCCCATCCACCACCTCGACAAAGTTTCTCTCTTCGCGAAGGATAAGCCGCTTAGCCTGCGCCATGGCAATATTCTCACGCGCCTCCGCATCGGCCTTCAACCGCGCACGGTAAGTCTCATAAGAAGCGAGACTGTCGAATGCTATCAACCCCCAGGCCACGTAGTTAGTGCCTTCGTGAGGAAGAAAATAACCCACCAGGTGGCCGCCGCATCGGGGAATAATGCGTCCCCAATTTTCGGCATACTTCTTGAACCCGTCTCGCTGGAACGGATCGATCTCGTAGCGGATCACGCACGTCATCGTCATGAATTTTCTCCTGGCGGCCGGCGAATCGCAGCCGGCGGTCGGCAATACGCCCGTCGCCACCATCGCCCCAATGGCTTCGCGGCGGCTTATGGTGGGGCAGGCGCTTGCGCCCGCCAAGTCCGGATGCATACGCCGCAGTATGCCAGTTGCCGCACAAGAACACTTCGTCTACCATCAAAGTATGAATGTCGACCGCCACGCCGATTCCGCCGTCGCCGGAATTGCGAACGCCATCGGCGAGCCCGCGCGAGCCCGCATGCTCTACTGCCTCATGGACGGCCATGCGCGTACCAGCACCGAGCTCGCGATGGTCGCCGAAGTTAGTCCGTCCACGGCCAGCGTACACCTGAATCGGTTGAAGACCGAGCGTCTGGTCAAAGTGCTCGTCCAGGGAAAGCATCGCTACTATAGCCTGGAAGGCCCTAACGTGGCTAATGCGCTGGAAGGGTTAAGCGTCCTCGCCGGCGCCTCGCGCGGCCAGTTCGTGCCCAACACGCCAAGCCGGCTGCGCGCCGCACGAACTTGTTACGACCATATTGCGGGCACAGTGGGCGTGTCGCTCCACGACCGGTTCATGACCCTGGGATGGCTGGCGGCTGCATCGACGGGCGGCGGCAATGCATACAATCTCACTCTCGCCGGGACCAAGGCGTTCGAGTCTCTCGGCATCGACATCGAGGCAACTCAAGCCCTGCGCCGCCGGTTCGCATCCGCGTGTCTCGATTGGAGTGAGCGGCGGCCTCACATCGGCGGGGCGTTAGGGGCAGCCGTGCTGAAACTCGCGCTCAAGAGAAAATGGGTGCTCCCGGATCTCGACAGCAGGGCTCTAAGCGTCACAAGCCTCGGGCGGCGCGAAATGCTGGCTCGATTCGGCCTTCGTGTCTGAGAGATCGGCGCGCCGGCCTGCGCGAGATGCGCTTGGAGGTGACGCGTCACGCGCTGCTGCCACTCATCTCCCGCTCCAGTCACTTCTTACCGGAGTAGCGCAAAGGCGATGATGTTCGATCCGGAGGCGACCGCGATAAACTGCTTGCCGTCGAACATGTAGGTCATCGGCGAAGCCTTCCACGTCTGATTAGCCTGGAACTGCCACAACGGCTTGCCGGTCGAGGCGTCCGCGGCCATCAGCGCTCCACTGTCTTCGCCGAAGAAGACCAGCCCGCTGGCGGTGGCGAGGATTCCCCCCCAGGAATTCGCCAGGCCGGTTTGCGGAAGCTCCCAGGCGATGCTCCCGGTCTCGATGTTGATGGCGCGGAGAACCTTCCGCGGCGACTCGTCCGGCGCGGCCTCGAAAGAGCCGCCGAAATAGCCGGCGCCGGCCTTCCATTGCATCGGAGTCTTAGTGTAGATGCCGCACTTCTCCAGTGTCTGCACGTAGTATAAGTGCGTGGCCGGTACAAAGGCGGTGGAGAACCAGTTACTAGCTCCCTCCAGCGACGGGCAGATCTTGTTTCCAGCAGTAGTGGGTTCCTGGTTGGGGTTCATCGCCGGACGGCCGTTCGCATCAATTTCGCGCGCCCACGTTAACTTCTTCACGAACGGTTTGGCGAGCAGGAGCTTGCCATCGACACGGTCGATCACATAGAAAAAGCCGTTCCGGTTGGCCTGCAGTAACAGATGGCGGGCTTGGCCGTTCCAGTTAGCGTCTACCAGCACGGGCGGCTCTTGCGCATCCCAGTCCCAAACATTATGCGGCGTGAACTGGTAATACCATTTGAGTTTCCCGGTGGTCGCGTCCAGCGCGACGATCGAGCTGGAATAGAGGTTGTCGCCCACGCGCTGGTCGCCGCTTAGATCGGGGCCGGGGTTCCCGGTGGGCCAATAGAGCGTGCCGAGTTGCGAGTCATACGTGCCAGTCATCCAGGTAGCCGCGCTGGGGTGATTGATGTCATCCCCCTTCCAGGTCTCCGAACCGGGCTCGCCTGGTTTCGGCACTGTCCAGAAACGCCATACTTCCTTTCCCGTGGCTTGATCGAAGGCAACGACGAAACCGCGCGCGCCTTCATCGCCGCCCGAGGTTCCGGAGATCACCAGGCTGCCGACCGCTAACGGCGCAGAGGTGGCGTTATAGTTCAGGCGCCAATCGGCCATCTCAGTGTCCCATAACAGCTTTCCAGTGGCGCGGTTCAGCGCGATGATATGGTCGCTGTCGATCGCCATGAACACGCGCTCGCCGGCCACTGCCACTCCGCGATTGATGCCGCCGGCCGCATTGCCCACCAGGTTGCGCGTGCGCTGCCGCTGGTAATGCCAGATCTGCCGTCCCGAGCCGGCGTCCAGAGCATAACACTCATTGGCGCTTGTCACATACATGACGCCGTTGACCACCACCGGAGTCACTTCGAGTGGCGCGGTATTGACGAGAGAGAAGATCCACTTCGGCGCCAGCCGCTCTACATTGCTTTTCGATATCTGTTGCAGCGCGCTGTAACGATTCCCACTGTACTGGCCGTGATAGGTTGGCCAGTCGGATTGGCTCGTCACCTCGCGGTAACCCGCCCCGTCCTTGCGCAGCAGATGGATGCGTTGATCGTCCGTGAGTAACTGCATGTCCTCAGAACTTTGATTGAGTACGAGACCTTCGAGAGCCCGTCCGCCGGCCAGCGCAACTTTCATCCGAGCCGGGACTGCATTGTCGCCAGAGGCCTTCAAGGATCGAAGGAAGGAGATCAGCGACCTTGTCTCCTGATCGTTGAGGTTGGCAGCCGGCATGCCGGAGTTAGGCAAGCCGGTGTGGATCAGCGCAGCCAGCTCTCCATCGTTGTAGGTCGACAGCCGCATCACGATGGCCGGCCCGAGTTCGCCGCCGTTGCCCGCTTTGCCGTGGCAACCGGCGCAGTGGCCGTCAAACTGAGTCCGGTCGGCATCCGCAGTCTGCGCCGCGAGGCGCCCAGCCGAGGTCACGCACATGAACAGCAAAAGGAATCGCATTAAGGATATGGGAAACGATTCGAAGGGCGAGTGTCAAGGATGAGGACTGCGGAAGGATGGCGGGCACAACGCAGTTGGCAGGCGAAAGCGCCTGCCCTACTTTGCCTTATGGCTTATCCTGATGTAGTGATCCGCACTCTTGCCTGTCTGGTTCTCGCCGCTCTCCCCCTCCTCGCGCAAAAACCCGCGCCATTCGAAGTCGAGGAGGCTACCATCTCTCAGGTCCACGACGCGATGAAAGCGGGCCGTCTTACCTGCCGCGCGCTGGTCGAGCAATACCTGAGGCGCATCGACGCTTATGACAAGAATGGTCCGGCGATCAACGCCATCGTTCTGATGAACCCGGACGTGGGGAAAGAGGCCGATGAGTTGGACCGGCGTTTCGTGCAGTCCGGCCTCACCGGTCCACTGCACTGCGTGCCCATGATCGTCAAAGATAACTTCGAGACTAAGGGTATCCGCACCACTAACGGGGCGCTGGCGTTCGCCGGCTACATTCCGGACCAGGACGCATTCGAGGTGAAACGCATCAAAGAGGCCGGCGCCATTGTGCTCGCGAAATCCAACATGGCCGAGTGGGCCTTCAGCCCCTACGAAACCGTCAGCTCCATCCTTCCGGGCTATACCAGGAACCCTTACGCCCTCAACCGCGTCACGGCCGGCTCCAGCGGCGGGACGGCCGCCGCCATCGCAGCCAGCTTCGGTCTGGTGGGGCTGGGCAGTGACACTGGCAACTCGATTCGTGGACCTTCGTCGCACCAGGCGCTCGTCGGCATCCGCTCCACCATGGGACTCACCAGCCGCGCCGGCGTCTTCCCGCTCAGTCTTCTCGCCGATATCGCCGGACCCATCGCGCGCACCGTGGAAGATGCCGCCAGGGTCTTTCAGGTGGTGGTGGGCGAAGATCCAAACGACCCGGTCACTGCCGCCGCCAAGGGCCGCCTTCCGCAGGATTACGTCGCCGCGCTCGACCGCAACGGACTTCACGGCGCCGTGATCGGAGTGCTGCGTCAGGCCTATGAGCGGGAGAGCGCCGACCCCGAAGTGGTCGGCGTCTTCCTGGCTGCCGTCGAGGATCTGCGCCGCGCCGGAGCTACCATCGTGGACCCCGCCGCTATCGAAGGGCTCAACGCGATCCGGCGTCCGCAGGGGGCCGGGCCGTGCATGGGGTTCAAATACGACATCAACCACTTTCTTGCCGCGCGCGCCGGCCACATCCCGCTGAAGAATCTGACGGAAATCATCCAATCGCGGGGATTTCACACTTCCGTTCAGGGCCGCCTCGAATCGGCTGAGAAAGGGCCGGAGAACGGGCCCGAAACGCCCGCCTGCCAGGCCGATACCACCTATCGCAATCAGTTCCGCGAAGCTGTCTTGAAGACCATGGACAAGCTGAAGCTCGATGCTTTTGTCTACCCTACCTGGAGCAATCCGCCGCGTCTGATCGGCGATCTGAACACGCCCGCCGGAGACAATAGCCAGACGTTCTCTCCAGTCACAGGTTTCCCGGCCATCAACGTACCGATGGGATTCACGCGCGGCGGCACTCTACCTGCCGGAATGACCATCTACGGCAGGGCTTGGTCGGAAGCGACGCTAATCAAGTTTGCCTACGCATACGAGCAAGCGACGCATCAAAGGCGAGCGCCCTCGTCGGCTCCTCCGCTGCAATAGTGGGACCGGCCTCCCGGCCGGTCGACGCGCCAGAGGCCGCGCTCCGTGGGTCAGAGGCGCGCTCCGTGCGGCCGACCGTGCCGGTCCCACAGAAGGGAATGGAATCATGTCTCGCGTGAGAATGGATAAGTGGCTCTGGGCTGCGCGATTCTTCAAGACGCGCTCGCTGGCCGCACGGGCGTGTGAGCTCGGCAGAGTCGAATCCAACGGACAAGGCGCCAAGGCCGCCCGCGAGGTCCGGGTCGGCGACCTGTTGAAAGTGAAGAACGAGAGTGGCGACTTCCAGGTCGAGGTCCTGATCCTCAGTGAAATGCGGGGCCCGGCGGCCGTTGCGCAGACGCTCTACCGTGAGACGGAGGCGAGCCGCGCGCTACGCCTCAAGCTGGCGGAAGAGCGCAAAGCGATGCCCCACTTCGAAGCTTCGAGGGAAGGCAAGCCGTCGAAACGCGACCGCCGCGAGATCGACCGACTCCGGCATAGAGGATAATCGCGAAGTGAAACGGGCGGGGCTTCTGAGACGGTGCTGCTTTACGTCGTCAGGAACGCCGCCAATATCCACGACGGGGGGGGACTGGACTGGCTATGGGTCAAGTCGGGCAAGTAGGGTGGGACAGGCCTCCTGGCCTGTCGTCTTTCCCACAGAGCCCGGGGCCGGACAGACGACCAACCGAAGGTCTGGTCGAAAGTCAGTCCCTCGTGTTTCCCCCTCAGTTGTCTTTACCGCCACGAAACAGTAATATTGCAGTATTCCGAATCTGGAGGTATGAACGATGCGAAAAGCTCTCTTGGGGGCCGCTGTGCTATTGCTGCCCGTCCTGATGCAGGCGCAGGTAAAGTTGCTGCGCCATCCCACCTATTCCAAAGGCAAGGTAGCGTTCAGCTATCTGGGCGACATCTGGATCGCCAATGAGAACGGCTCCGACATCCTGCGCCTCACCGATAACAAGGCGCGCGACCAGTTTCCGCGATTCTCGCCCGATGGCTCCATGATCGCCTTCTCGTCCAACCGCGACGGCAACTACGATGTGTATGTCATCCCTTCCACTGGCGGCAAGCCGCGGCAGCTCACCTTCCATAGCGCGGCCGATAATGTGGTCGGCTGGACGCCCGACGGCAAGAAGGTGATCTTCTCCTCCACGCGCGGCAACGGCGCCTTTCCCTCGGTGGCCACCTTATGGGAGGTCCCCGCGGATGGCGGCATCGAAACGGCTATCTCCACCGACTGGGGCTCTTCGGCCAGTTACTCCATCGACGGCTCCAAGCTCGTGTTCTCACGCCATCCCGGCGTGTGGTCGCGCAAGCACTATCGCGGCAGCTACGCTGTGGATATGTGGGTGATGGATGTCGCTTCGAAAAAGTTCACCAAGCTGGTGGGCGATCCCGATTACAAAGGCAATTGCCTCTGGCCCATGTACGCCGCCAACAGCGACGTCTACTTCGTGGCCGACATGCTGCCCAATGAGAAGACTATCAAGTTCGGCAGTCCCGAAGTGATGCAGAGCGTCAACAACATTTATAAGATGTCCGACAAGGGCGGCAAGGCGGTGCAGGTGACGCACCACGGCGACGGCAACCTCTACTTCCCCAGCATTTCGGCCGACGGGAAAACCATCGTCTATGAAGACAACTTCGGCATCTGGAAGCTCGACGTCGCTAGCGGCAAATCGAGCGAGATCCGCGTCGATATCAAGTCCGATGGCAAAGAGAACGACACCGAGCTAGTCACTCTGGCTAACGACGCCGAGGGATTCCACCTTTCGCCTTCGAACCGACGCGCGGCCATCGTGGCGCACGGCGAGATCTTCACCATCGCCACCGACCGCGGCGAAACGCAGCGCGTGACGGACACTCCCTGGAAGGAGCAGGACCCGCGCTGGGCTCCCAACGGCAAGTGGATCGCCTTCGTTTCCGACCGCACCGGCCGCGAGGAAGTCTTTCTATCCGACGAGCTAGGCAAAACCGTTAAGCAGATCAGCGACTTGGATTGCGATAAGTCGAACATTGTCTGGGCGCCCGATTCCAAGACGTTGCTGTACGCGGGTTCCGACCACAAACTCCGCCGCGTGGATGTAGACAGCGGTAAGACGGAGATACTCGTTACGAGTGATGCCAATAACATCGGCAATCCGCAGTTTTCGCCCGATGGCATGTGGATCTCTTATTCCAAGGCTGATAAGTTACTGCGCCAGCATGTGTGGGTGATGGAGCTAGCCAGCCGGCAGGAACATCAGATCGGCGGCGGAGACTTCCTCTCTTCCACCGGCGCCAAGTGGACGCCCGACGGCAAGAAGCTGCTATTCCTGGGCGGCGTTGGCGCGTCGGGCATGGCTTCCCTCGCGCGCTCCACTTCACAGCTGTACAGTGTGTCTCTCGTTCCAATAGATAAGGACCCCAACTCACTCGATATCGATACCGAAGCGCAGGCCGAAGCTGCGGCGGCCGAGAATGCCCCGGCGGGTCGGGGTGGACGCGGCGCCGCTGCCAATGCAGCCAATGTACAAGTGAAGATCGTTTGGGATGGGCTTGATCGGCGTGTCACTCAGCTGACCCGCATGCCCGGATCGGTCTCCATGGTGGTTCCGGCGCCCGATAGCCGTACCTACCTGTTCAGTGCCGCCGGCGGCGCCGCCGAAGAAGGCGCTGGACCCGGCGCGGGCGGCGGACCTGCAATGTACACCATCGCCGAGGACGGCACGCGCCTCACGCGTCTCAATACGACATCGACTGACGGCGCCGCCGGACGTGGACGCGGTGGACGGGGCGGCGGCGGTGGCGGACGGGGCGGTGGCGGCGAGCCGCAGTGGTCGCGCGATGGCCGCAGCATTTATTATTTGCAAGGCGGCAGCATTTACACATTGGCCATCGGCGGTGGCGGCGCGGATACTGGAGCGCCGGCGTCGACTGCGGCGGCTGGCGGACGCGGCGGCGGGCGAGGGGGACGCGGCGGCGGTGGTGCAGCGGCAGCCGCTGCTACGACTACGGCCACAGGCGGCGGACCGAGGCGCATCGATTTCTCCGTGCGCATGGTGATCGATATAGCCGCGGAGCGGCGTCAGGTCTTTGAAGAAGCCTGGCGCGTGATGAAGAACCGCTACTACGACGCCAAGATGCACGGCACGAACTGGGCCGCGGCCAAGGACAAGTACGAGGCTCTGCTCGGTAACATCGCCGATTCCGAAGAGCTCGACAACGTGGTTATGGAGATGATCGGCGAAATCAACTCCTCGCACACTGGCATGTCCGGCGGCGGCCGGTTGCCCGGAGAAGAGAATGCCATCGAGCGGATTCAGACGCGTTATCCCGGCTTCGACATGGCGCCCGATGCGTCGGGATACTACAAGGTGTCTTATATCTATCGCAAAGGTCCGGCCGATCACGATTACGTCAAGCTATCCGCCGGCAACTACATTCTGGCGGTGAACGGCAAAGAGCTGAAGACCACCGAGAATTACTGGAAGCTCTTCAACATTCTTCCCGAGAAGAAATTCGAATTCGTGGTGAACTCCAAGCCATCCATGGATGGCTCGTGGACCATCAACCTTGAGCCTCTCACCAATGCGGCGCAGAGCGATTTGGAGTACGCGCGCTGGGTGGACGATCGCGCCGGGATGGTGAACAAGCTCTCGGGCGGCGAAATCGGCTACCTGCACATCAAGGCGATGGATGCGCCGTCGCTGGCGAAATTCCAGCGCGACTTACTGGATAACCAGGACAAGAAGGCGCTCATCATCGACGAGCGGTTCAACGGCGGAGGCGGAATCGATCAGGAATTGCTGGAGATTCTGAACCAGCGCAAACCTTATCAATCGTCGCGCGGCCGCGATTCGCTGGTTGTCACTCGGCCTTCGCAAGCGTACTTCGGACCCATGGTGGTGTTGCAGAATGAGCGCTCCGCCAGCGACGCCGAAATGTTCCCCGATGGCTTCCGCACTCTGGGTCTCGGCAAGCTGGTAGGTATGCCGACGATGGGCGCCGTCATTGGCACGGGATCGTTCACCCTGATGGATGGCTCGACGTTGCGCACGCCCGGCGCGGCCGTGACCACCGCTCGCGGCGAGGATATGGAGAACTATAGCGTAGCGCCCGACTACCTTGTCGACAACACGCCGCCCGATTTCCTGACTCAGCACGACCGGCAGGTAGAGAAGGCCGTTGAAGTCCTGAAAGGCGAGATGAAGTAGGAAGCGATGCGGCTGACAGGCCAGGAGGCCTGTCTTACATGTACGCCGGGATCTTGATTCCGAGGATCCCGGCCGTCTTCTCCAACTGGCGCCGGAAGAAGTCGGTCATCCACAGCAGGAAGACTCTCTTTTCCCGGTCCTGTTCCTGCAACACCGGATACCGATGATAGAAGTTGTTGAACGCCTGCGCCAGTTGAAACGCATACTTCGCCATGTGCGCGGGCTCGCCCGCGGTGACCGCGCGCTCCAGGGCGGAATCGGCTTTCGAGGCCGCCAGCAGCATCTGCCACGAATCTTCCGCCGCGAGTTGGCGCGCCATGGCATCGGCATTTAGCTCCGCCGCGAAATCGGGCAGTTCGTCTCCACGCTCTTCCAGCTTGCGCAGAATGTTGCGTGCCCGCACGGCGGCATATTGCACGTAGGGGCCGGTTTCGCCTTCGAAGCTGAGCGCTTCCTGAAGGTCGAATGCGATCACCGAATTGCGCGTGAACTTCAGCAGGAAATACCGCAGCGCGCCGATGGCGATCTGCGATGCGATGGCGATCTGCTCTTCGAGCGGCGCTTCGGAGTGCCGCGACGAGACCTCTTCCATAGCCTTCGAGATCAGGCTATCCATCAGATCGTCGGCCTTCACGCCGAGGCCTTTGCGGCCCGAGACTTCGACATACGGCTTCTTGCGATCTTCCTCCGAAAGCGGAATGCCCAGGTCCGCGCAGCAGCGCGGGGAAAGCGCCACCATCTCGTACGAGAAGTGTATCGAGCGGTCCGCCTGACTGTTGTAGCCAAGCCCGCGCAGCCCGGCCACAACCACATCCTGCAGATAGGATTGCCGGGCGTCGATCACGTTGTAGACCTGCGCGCCATGCCCGAACTGGTGGCCGGAATCGTTGGGAATGTCAGTGGTCACATACAAGGTGCGGCCGTCGGCATACGTCTGCAATGGAGTGTAGTAGAAATCCTTGCCGAGCAATCCGAACTTCCAAAGCTGGTAGGCGATGTCTTTGCCGACATACGTCACGGTTCCGTCCGAGCGCACGATCACCTTGCCTTCTTCCGAGAGGCCCGGCATCACCCAGCAGCCGGCGTTCTTACCTTCGCGCTCGAAGTAGATCGCCTCGCGCTCTTTGAGTAACTCGAAAGCCGATGCCCAGAAGTTCAGATGCAGAATCTCGCTCTCGCGCGGCAGCAGGTCGTACTCCACGTCGAGCCGCAGCATGGTGGCGAGGTGCGCTTTCACAATCGCGTCGGCCACCAGATGCGCCAGTTCCGCCACGTCGCCTTCGCCGGATTCGATCGCATGCAGCGTCGCGCTGCGGTCTTTCAACAGTTCCTTGTTCTCGCCGTACTCGGCCGAGATGCGCGCATAGAGATCCCAACAGTAGTAGTCGAAGCGCACGGCCGGGTCTGCAATGAGCGCCCGCACGTCCGCCGGCGTCTTGCCTTCTTTGAGGAACCCCACCACCACGTCGGCCACCTGCACGCCGGTGTTATCGATGTAGTTCTGCACTTCGACATTCTCGCCGCGCGCGCGCAGCATGCGCACGAACGCGTCGCCGAGCGTCGCATTGCGCAGGTGGCCGATGTGCGCGGCTTTATTCGGATTGATGTTAGTGTGCTCGACGATGATCTTTTCGCCCGATCCCGCCGCTTGCGCGGCGTCCCCTTGCAGCAGCGCCGCGCCGTATGCGCCGCGGTGGAGCCGGATGTTGATATATCCGTTGCCCGCCACTTCCATCGCCGCGACGCCTTCGATCGATCCCAGATCTTCCACCAACTCGGCGGCGATCTTCTTAGGCGCCTGTCTGAGCAGCTTGGCCAACTGGAACGCCGCGGGCACGGCCATCTCGCCGAAATCGCTCTGCCGCGGCTGCTCGATCGCGATGGGCAAATCCACGCCGTAGCGCGCTTGAATGTGCGCACGGAAGGCGCTCGAAACCTGCTTTTCAATGGAATGAAACACGGAAATCCGAGTATAGCAGCGCGGCTCGAAGACCGAGCGCTCGGAGCGGCTCGGCAACAGCGCAGGCCATGGGCCGCGCCACTAAATCTCGTACTCGGGGCGCTTGGAGCGGCCGAGGGCGATGTGGTTCCATAAACGCTCGTGCACGAAATACAGGCCAATCTTGAGCACCATGTCTAAGATCCCTAACTCCCCCGAGAGCGCCACCTTGCGGGTTAATATGAAGGCCACCAGGGCCGTGGTTGTGGAACCTAGCACGCGATAGCTCACGGCCTTGGCAATGCTGCGGGACTTTGACTCCATCTGGGACTCCATGGGCGCCAATCCATATTCTACTAAATCCCGATAGGCATTTGGATGATTTAGCGGGCACGCATCGCATGGAGGTATCCGCGAAATTGCTGGGGATTGCATCGCTACTTCACCTTGATCGCGAAAATCGTCTGGTCGTCAAATGCGGTGGTGTTGTATTTGTCGAGATCCTTGAAAATGGCGGCGATCAAATCCACCGCCGATTTGCCGCTATTGGCGCGCACGGCCTGCGCGAGCCGTCCACGTCCGTATTCGTGGCCGTCGGCGCTCAGATGGTCCGAAATGCCGTCCGAGTAGAGCACCACGATATCGCCCGGCTGCGCCTGGAATTCCACTTCCTCATACTCCCGCGATTCGAGCAGGCCCAGCGGCACGCCCTCCACGCGGATCTTCAAAACTTCGCCGTTGCGGCAGATCATGGGAGGCAGCGAACCGGCGTTGGCCATCACCATGAGGCGCGTCTTGGGGTTCCACAGCAGCACCAGCAGAGAGACGTAGCGGGCTTCCACCTTGCGCTCAATCAGCGCTTCGTTCAACGCGCGCATCCAGCCCGCGGGACGCCGGGGGCGGCGCGCCAGAATGCGCAAGAGGCCGCTCATCAGGCCGCCGTAGAGGGCCGCGGCTGCGCCTTTGCCGCTGACGTCGCCGAAGGCTATCGCGGTCTGGCCGTCGGGCTGCTCGAAGATGTCGTAGATGTCGCCGGAGATTCCGCGCGCCGGGCGCAGGCGGACGGCCGCATCCAGGCCCTCGATTTCCGGCTCCGCGTCGGGCAGCAGCACGCTCTGCAGCTCGCGCGCGGCCCTGAGATCTTCGTCCATGAGCCGCTCGCGCTGCGTCAGCTCCTGGTACAGGCGCGCGTTTTCGACGCTGCTGGCTACCTGTGGCGCGAGCAGCGTGAGGGTGCGGACGTGATCGTCGGTGAAGAAGCCGACGCGTTCGCTTTCGAGATCCATCACGCCTACGACGCGGTCTTGCACGATCAGCGGCAGGGCAAGTTCGGAGCGGATGTCGGGATGCGATGCGATGTAGCGCGGGTCTTTGGCGGTATCGTCGACGCGAACTACCTGGCGCGATTCGGCCGCGGCGCCGGTGATTCCCTTGCCAATCGGAATGTTATCGACGTTGACGCGCTGGTCATAGCGGATGCTGAACAAATGCTTCAACGCTTTCCCGCCGTGATCCACCAGCAGGATACTGAACGCGTCGTAGTTGATCAGCTCGCGCATGGTCTCGATGATCTTCGGCAGCAGCTCATTCAAATCGAGAATGGAGGAAAACTCGCGCGAGATATGCGCCAGAGTCTTGAGCGTGCGATTCTGGCGCTCCACGCGCAAGTAGAGCCGCGCGTTGTCGATGGCGACCGCCACGCGCGCGGCGATCAGGCGGAGCAGCGTGCGGTCGTATTCGGAGTAGGCGTCGACGCGCGCGGATTGCAGATCGATCACGCCCACCAGCTTGCCGCGAGCGGTCATGGGTACGGCTAACTCGGTGCGTACGGCATCCACGGTATTCAGATAGCGCCGGTCCTGGCGCACGTCACCCACGAGCACCGGCTCGCGCCGCGCGGCGGCGGCGCCGGTGACGCCTTCGCCGAGCGGAATGGAGAGATTGCGGACAACGTCTTCACGATGGCCGACGCTATAGCGGATGCGCAGATCGCGGCGCCTGTCGTTGTAAAGCAGGATGGCGAAAAGGTCGTATGGCAATACGCGATGCACGATTTCAGCGACGTTGCCGAGGAGTTGATCGAGATCGAGCGTCTGGGACGTGGCGGCCGACACTTCGAGCAGAAAGTCGAGAAGCTCAGACCTCTCGCGGAAACGGACCGGCCCTTTGCGGGTGGCTTGCATGATTATACTCGCCGCTTGCGGCTGGCGCGCGGCGTTGTCTGGATTGGCGTTGTTTGAAGCAATTCAGGCAGCGGTGGCCTCGACAATCTTGACGCTGGCGCTGGCGCCGATGCGGGTTGCGCCGGCGGCGGTCATGGCGCGCAGATCGTCCAGCGTGCGAACGCCGCCAGACGCTTTGACGCCCATTTCGGGACCGACCGCGGCGCGCATCAAAGCGATGTCGTGCGCGGTGGCGCCGCCGGTGCTGAAGCCGGTGGAGGTCTTGACGAAATCGGCGCCGGCCTGCTTGGCGAGCTGGCAGGCAAGCACCTTCTCCTCGTCCTTCAGCAGCGAAGTTTCGATAATCACTTTCACGATGGCGCGGCCCTGGTGCGAGGCGCGCACCACCTGCTCGATATCGAAGCGTACCGCGTCCCGATCGCCCGAGCGGAGCGCGCCGATGTTGATGACCATGTCGATTTCCTGCGCGCCATCGCGGACGGCGGCGGCGGTTTCGGCGACCTTCGACTCGGTGCTGGTGGCGCCGAGCGGAAACCCGACCACGGTGCAGACCTTGACAGGCGAGCCGGCAAGCTCGGCGCGCACCAGCGGGACCCAATACGGGTTGACGCAGACGCTGGCGAAACTATACTGGCGCGCTTCCCGGCACACTTTCACGATTTCGTCGCGCGTGGCATCGGCCTTCAAGACGGTGTGATCGATGAGCGCGGCGATGGCCGGATCGATTTTGGTCAACCGGTCGCTGGCGGAAACGCGGTCGGCGCCAGCGGCGATAATCTGTTTGGTGTTGCGCGCGCAGGTTTGTGGGCAGCGCTGCTGGCAACCGGGGCAGACCTGATCGGGCAGATTGAGACCCTCGCCCTTATTTTGGCAGGCGGAAGCGCCTGCCCCACGTTGTTGGGGCGCACCCACGCGGGCGAGGATTTCCTCGCCGATCTGCGCCACTAAAATATCGAGCTCCGCTTGCGTCACGAGGAGGCCTTCTTGAGGTACTGCCGCTCAATATCGAGGATCTTCTGCACCCTGGCCTTATGACGTCCGCCGGCGAAAGGCGTGGCGATCCAGGTCCGCAGCACGTCTTCGGCCTGACTCTGGGTCAAGAGACGGGCGCCGAGAGTAAGCACATTAGAATCATTGTGTTCCCGGCTGTTTTTCGCTGAAGCTCTATCATAACATAGCGCCGCGCGGATACCCGGCACCTTGTTGGCGGCCATGGACGAACCGATACCGGCGCCATCGATGGCGATGCCGCGCGTGGCGGCGCCGGAGACGACCAATTGGGCGACGGCGAGAGCGATATCGGGATAATCGGCGGGCTTTTCCTCGTAGACGCCGACGTCGCGGGCTTCGAGGCCGAGGCTCTCGATGAGGGGCTTGAGGGCTTCCTTGAGACGGAAGCCGCCATGATCGGCGCCGATGGCGATGGTCTTGTCCGGAGCGGCGATGGTGACGATCTGATCTTCGGGAAGCTCGACGATGCGCACGCCGCGCGCGGCGGCGGTTTCGCGCGCCGAGGGCGTCACGATGCTGCCCAGCGGAATGCGGAGATCGCCGGTGGGCGGAATGTCCGAAGCGGTGACGACGCGTTTCATGGGGGCGCGGGTAACGACCATTGTAATGGGATTGGCGGGTCGGAAACGACAGGCCGGGAGGCCTGTCCCACAAATGGGACTGGGGTCGTTTGGTAATCGAGGGTTGAGAGGGCTGGGGCAAGGATTGGCCGGCGGTTTGGGACTGAACGCGGAGGCTTTGCGTTGGCAATGGGCGATTTGCGGCAGAGTGATTGAATGGAGGTCGAAGACGCCCGGCCAGAGGTTTTGCGGACATTAGCGAAGAATGTGGGCCGCAGAGGCGGGGCGCAGTGTTCGAAAGCGGGACGAGGGCCTTTTGGAGCGTCGGCGGTGGAATGTGAGAGTGGAGTGTTATCGGGTGAAGTCATGCCGCTAATACCAAGTTACTACGGTGGCTGCTGATTGTTGGAGTAAGTTGAGGGTAAGTTGATGTAACTGGAGGGGAGAAAGATTTGTTATATTTGGTGACCGGGATTGGAAGTGGAAACGAGACCGGCGGTCACAGAGGAGCGCGGGGGTAATCAGGCTGATGAGGAGACAGAAGTTCAACTTCAGATTGTGTAAGGAACGCTCGTGCACCGTTGCGCGCGCCAAGGTCGAAATAGGTGCGATGGCCAATCTCTAAGGGGTTGGCCTTTTGCCTGGCCGCATCCTGGAAGACGCCGAGCACTGCCTGACTCTCGATTTTGGTATCGGTCACTAGCAGAACGTCGGGGGCGTCGGTTGGCATTCCAGAGGCTTTGAATGCTCATTGTACCGTGAGGTGGCCGGGCGTCTGTGTCGGCCGTTTTGCAAGAGTGTGCGGATTTTTTTCAAAGCGAAGAGCGGGACCAGGGGGGTCCGCCCTACTACTTACCCTGCGAATAGTCGCTTACCTTGTAATCTGCCGGCGCTTCGAACAAGGAATGCGCGGGCTCGGCGCGGCTCACATTCGTCAACTTAGTCACGGTCTCACCGTTGCGCGGGTCGGAACGCTTAGTCAGGATATTCATCTGCAGATCGGGCGAATACCAGCGCTCCGTCACCACTTGAATCGGTAAATCGTTGCCCATCTGGCCAGCCGGTATGGTTACCGTAACCCGCGTGCCATCGGCCGGAAGGCCCTCTATAGTCTGGCGTCCTAACGACTCCGTTTTGGCGTCTTGCTCCTGGCGGTTTCCGCCGCGAAAGGCTCCGTTCGGCGGAGGACCGGAACGCCCGCCGCGGCCTCTTGGCATCACGGCTGATTTCGTCGCGGTATGGTTCTTCGGATTCAGTGCGTAATTCACGCCGGCTACCGGATCGTCGATGAAAATCGCCTGCGCGTTCCCCGAAGGCGAACCCAGTGCCCCCAGCCCGCTCAACGACTGTTCCCGCCGCGTGCGTCCCTCACTGTCGCGAACCATGTGAGCCGTGGCCGTCTGGTGAATGTGGTTGCCGTCGCCCAGCGTCTGCGTGGTCTCGGCGATCAAATCCCCCGTAAACGGCGCGTTCTTGACCACGCGTCCCGGCATTCCCGGTTCCGCTCCCAGAAAGCGCGCGCCCGGTCCGCCATCCGGACCGAACCATCCGCGCCCGCGTCCCGGAGGCGGCGGACCCTGAGCCCAGGCGCCCATTGCCAAAACTGCCAGGCCAATCGCTGTCGCGATCCCTGTCTTGATCGATGCCGCGGCCATTAGTAAGTCCCCGGCTCATCGGCAAACCGCACCGCGCGCGCCAAGCCATCCGGCCCGAGCATGACCTCAGCCTCGACCCGCTCGGAAACCCGCTCCGGACTCACGTCCAGACCGACCACCAGCATCGCCGACCGCGGAAGCTCCATCCGCACCACATGCACGTCGTCGTTGGGACCTACCCGCTCCGCGTTGGGCAGCGGAATGAAGCCGTCGTCGTCGGATCCATCGTCCGCCAGTGACGCTAACTCGACTTGCGCCGCCGGAGCATGGTGCGCCGCCGGTGGAGCCACGGGGCGCCGCGGAGCCACCCATACGGCTACCGCAAGTACAGCTGCCGCAACCGCAGCCAGGGAGAATACGGGCAGCATTCGCATCCGCGCCAGACGCGGGCCGGCGGGAGTCATCTGATTGCGGAACGCCTCGATGAGGTTCGCTTCCACCCGCGGCGGCGCAGCCACGGCGCGCCAATCGTGCGCCATGATTCGCAGCCCCGACGCCAACCGCCGCTGCTGTTCGATGAGCCCGGCGCATTGCGGGCATTGCTTTAGATGCTCGTGCTCGTGTTCGTTCTGCAGGCCGCCGCCGGCAGCAAGCTCCGGCATTTCGTTCCAAAATTCCGCGCAGTTCATATTGCACACCTCACCGGCTTGAATGAGCCTACCGGCTTAGGACGCTCCTTGTTCAACTTCTCGAGCAACAACGCCCGCGCACGATGCAACCGGGAACGCACCGTGCCAATAGGGCAGCCGAGCGCCGCTGCGGCGTCGGCGTAATCCACTTCTTCCAAATCGCAAAGCACCACTACTTCGCGATACCGCCGCGGCAAGGCCGCTACGGCGCGGCGCAACGCTTCAATTCCCTCGCGATGCGTCAGATCGGCCAGGGTATCGTCGCTGACCGCCAATTCCGGCAGGGCGGCGTCCTCGGCGTCCGATTCCAGAGGCACATCCACGCGGCCCCGCTCCATTTGCCGCAGCGCCAGCTTGCGGGCGATACCGAACAGGTAGCCGGAAAGCGACCCGCGCTCGGGATTGAATCCGCACTCGCCGCGGAGCAGCGCCAGAAACACTTCTTGCGTGATATCCTCGGCAACCCCCGCCGAGCCGCTCATTTGCAGCGCGAAGCGGTATAGCGCGGCCTGCCGCTTCCTGTAGAGAGCGAGAAACGCAGCCTCGTCTCCGCGCCGCAACCGTATCAGGAGATCTTCGTCGGTTTCCTGGCGTATCGCCTTCATCGATCTATCTTTAGATTCCTGCGCGGGCCGAAAAAGTTCCATTAATTAGCCGCATCAACCACTTAGCGCATTTCCGAAGCATAGTCAAGTGTTTTTATTTAGCAAATTTAGTACTTTACGTTTAGTACTACCTGAACTATGATGAATAGTACGATGGCAGCATTTGGGTACGAAATGGCCCCAGGGCCCGATGTAAACGAAATTGCCGCGATGCAAAAGCGGCTGGCCGATCTGGAGGAGGAACTCCGGCAAGCCAAGCGTTCCGCCGAGCAACGCTTTATTTCCCTCGCCGACGCGTCTCCCGCCATGATCTGGATGGCTGGAACGGACGCGCTTCACTGGTATTTTAACCCAGCATGGCTCGAGTTCCGGGGCCGTACGCTGGAAGACGAGGCCGGCAACGGCTGGACCGAAGGTCTGCACCAGGACGACCGCGACCTGTGCCTCGAAACCTATTTGAAATCGTTCAGCGCCCGCCAGCGCTTCCGCATGCAGTACCGGATGCGCTCGAAGTCGAACGAATTCTGCTGGATTGAAAACGTCGGGTCCCCGGTCTACAGCGAAACCAACGAGTTTGCAGGCTTTCTGGGTTCGGCGTGGGATGTGAGCGGCCGCAAACCGAGCTACTTCACTCCCGACGATCAATCCGTGCGCATGGTTTTCTCACTGACGGAACGCGAGCGCCAGGTGCTGGTGCTGATCGCCTATGGCAAATCGACCAAGGAAGCCGCCGCGCATCTGGGCATCAGTTACAAAACTGCCGATTCGCACCGCAGCCGCATCCTGGAGAAACTGGGGGTCCACGAGACCGCCAGCATGGTTCGCTATGCAATCCGCGCCGGTTTAGTGGCGCCGTAGTCGCATAACGAGCCGCATCACGAGCCGCATAACGGCGGCGTGGCGAGCCGCCATGCATGGGCTTACGCGTTTTCGGGGCGAAGCCCATGTTACAGTCGGAGCAAGGGGTCGCTCGCCTGTGTCGCTTGTCACCAAGCCTGCGATTAGTACGACTGCAAGCGCCGTTCAAGAAGCGCGGCATCTGGCGATGCCTATTGTGGCTTTCGCCGCCGTGATCGCGATTCTGTACTTCGGCCGCGTGTTTTTCATCACGGCGATTGTCGCCACCACCATCGCATTCATCCTGGAGCCGTTCGTGGCGCTGCTGGTGCGCGCGCGTTTTCCGCGTCCGCTGGCAAGCGTGGTGGTGTGCACGGTCGCGCTGGCATTCCTATATGTGATCGCCATGGCGGCGTATACGCAGTTGATTGCGATCTACGCGGATATGCCCAAATATGGGGAGCGCATCGGCGCGATTGTGGACGGCATTCAGCAGCGGGTGACGAACCTGGAAGACCAGACCTATCGCATGGTGGTGCCGGCGCGGCAGCGGGAGTTGCTGGCCCAGGCACAGGCGGACGCGCTCAAGCAGGCGCAGAAAGCGCCGAAGCGCAAATCGGCGGCGCAGCCCGCAGCGCCCCTATTGACGCCGGCGCCGGGAGTGATTCCGGAGGTGCGCATCCACCCGGAAAGCAGCCTGCTGGGGGAGTATCTGTCATCGCGGCTGAGCGACTTCTACCAGGTGCTGCTGATGATGTCGTTCATTCCCTTTCTGGTGTACTTCATGCTGAGCTGGCGCGACCATCTGAATCGCAGCTTCCTGCAATTTTTTCACGGCGAAGACCGGCTGGTGGCGGCGCGCAGCATGGAAGGCATTGCGGCGATGGTGCGCGCCTTCGTGGTGGGGAATTTTCTGCTGGGACTGTTGATGGCGGCGATCAGCTCGGCGATGTTTTGGATGATGGGCCTGCCGTATCCGATGTTGGTGGGGCCGCTGAGCGGCTTCCTGAGCCTGGTGCCGTATGTGGGCATGCCGTTGGCGCTGATTCCGGCGCTGTTCGCGGCGCTGGGGCTCAATCGGGTGCCGGTGTATTTGCTGGTGGTGCTGGCGGTGGCGATGCTGCACCTGATCGCGATGAACCTGCTGTATCCGAAGGTGGTGGGATCGCGGGTTCACTTGAATCCGCTGGTGGTGACGTTCTCGCTGATGCTGTGGGGATTTTTGTGGGACGCGCCGGGTTTGCTGCTGGCGATTCCGCTGACGGCTGCGTTGAAGGCGGTTTGCGATAACGTGAAGACGCTGCGGCCGATCGGTAAGTTTTTGGGGGATTGAGCGGGACAGGGCTCCCGGCCTGTCAGTGCGGGCAACGCGCCTTCGGCGTGGACAGGCCGGGAGGCCTGTCCTACATATGCCTTGACATTCTACACATCGCGGCGTATATGTAGAATAACCAGGCATCAGGCATGTTCGAATTCCTTCGCAGATATCGCCGGGAGCGGCAACTCGAGGCTGAGATCCAGTTCCATCTGGACCGCATGGCGCAGGAGCACGTCGGCCGCGGCATCGCTCCGCAAGAGGCGCGGCGCCGCGCGCGCATCGAATTCGGCGGAATCGAGCAGATCAAGGAAGAGTGCCGCGACGTCCGCGGCCTTCGCTGGCTCCGCGACGCCATCGGCGATTTGCGTTATACGCTGCGCACCTTGCGCAAGAGTCCGGGCTTTGCCGCGGCGGCGCTGCTGTGCCTGGCCCTCGGAATCGGCGCGAATACGGCGGTGTTCAGCCTGCTCGACGCGGCGCTGCTGCGCGCGCTGCCGGTCAACGATCCGCAGCGGCTGGCGTTGATTCAAAGCGCTAGCGAGGGAGAGGCCATCGACGCGTTTTCGTATCCGCAATATACGTATTTGCGCGAACACGCGCGCACTATGGACGTCATTGCATACGGCAGCATCGCGCTGAATCTGAGTTCCGGAGCCTGGGCGGTTGCGCCGGCCGGCAAACTGGTTTCCGACAATTATTTCCGGGTCCTGGGCGTACGGCCGGCGGTGGGCCGCATGCTGGCGGCAGGCGATGAAAATGTCGCGGTGATCGGCCACGCCTTTTGGGAAAGCCGGTTCGGCGGCGACCCCGCGATTGTCGGGCGCGCGGCGAATCTCAACGGCGTAGCGTTCACCATTGTGGGCGTGACGCCTGAGCGGTTCTTTGGCGCCGAAGTGGGCACGGCGCCCGATGTCTACATTCCCCTGATCATGTTCGACCGGCTGCAACAGGGGGCGCCGCGGCTTCCGATGATCAACAGTTTCTGGCTGAGCCTGATGGCGAGGCTGCATACGGGCGCTACTTTGCAGAGAGCGTCCGCCGAAGCGGAAGTGCTCTATCAGGAAGCGGCATCCGGGTCGACGCGCGACCTGCCGGCCGATCATCCGCTGGTGCAATACTTCCGCCGCATGCAGGTGAGCCTGGCTGCAGGCGACAAGGGGGTTGGCGATGTCCGCGCGCAATTCGGCAAACCGCTCACGGTGCTGATGGCAGTGGTGGCGCTGGTGTTATCGATCGCATGCGCCAACCTGGCCGGCCTGCTGCTGGCTCGCGCCACGGCGCGGCAGAGGGAAATTGCCGTCAGACTCGCACTCGGCGCGGGGCGCGGCCGTTTAGTGCGGCAGTTGCTCACCGAGAGTATGGCGCTGGCTTTGGCGGGCGGAGCGTTGGGGCTGCTGGTGGCGTCCTGGAGCGCGGCCGCGCTGGTGAAATTTCTCGACCGGACCACGCTCGATGTGGCGCTCGATCTGCGCGCGATCGCCTTCGCCTTCGGCGCCTCGGTAGTCACGGGCCTGCTGTTTGGCGCCGCCCCGGCCTTAAAAGCGGCGCGTCAGAGCGTCGGCGCGTCGTTGAAGGGCGGACCCGCACGCGGCAGTCGGGGACGAGTTTTCGAACTGCGGTATCTGCTGGTCTCCGGGCAGGTGGCGCTCTCGCTGACGCTGGTGGTTGGCGCCGGATTATTTCTTCGCACGCTGGCGAATCTCAAGGATATCGATACCGGCTTCCATGCCGATCGCGTCCTGATCGCTTCTTTCAATCCGGGCCTGAGCCGCTATAGCGAGCAGCGGGCGCGCGATTTCTACGCAGGGTTGATGGAGCGCGTCGCTGCGCTGCCGGGCGTCGAGACTGTGAGCATGGCCGACCAGCCATTGCTGGCTGGCGCGATGTATGAGGGCGTGGTGGTGGAGGGAGAGACCGGCGCAGAGACCGGCGGCAAGACCGCCGGCGCTACCACCGCCGGCGCTACCGGCGCGACCGGCAGTGTGGCTGCTATCAAGGCAGTGACTCCAAGGTTCTTCGAGACCATGGGGATTCCGTTGCGGCTCGGCCGCGATTTCTCGTCGCAGGACTTACCGGGCGCGCCGAAGGTGGCCATTGTCAACGAGCGATTCGTGCGTCAGTTTTTCGGAGGTCGGAATCCTATCGGCAAACACGTTGGAGTCGGCGGTAAGACAGCCGATTTGGAAGTGGCGGGAGTTATCGGCGATACCAAATACCGGAATCTGCGCGGCGCGCCGCCGGCCACGGTGTATCTGCCCATCGATCAGTTAGATCTCAAAGGGCGGCCGGGGTCGATGCCGAGAACGCTGCATGTGCGCACCAGCGCCGACCTTGAGAGTATGGCGACGTTGATCGAGCAACAGGCGCGCGCGCTGGACCGGAATCTGCCCATTACCACAGTAAGTGCGTTTGCCAAGATCATCGACGCGCAGTTAGTGCGTGAGCGGCTGATTGCCACCTTGTCGGGCTTCTTCGGCGCAGTGGCAATGCTGCTCGCCTGCTTCGGTCTATACGGCGTAATGGCGTACAGCGTGCAACGGCGGACTGGCGAAATCGGGATCAGGATTGCGCTAGGCGCCGCGGGCGGCACAGTGACCCGGATGGTGATGCGCGACTCGCTCGCGATGGTCCTGGCCGGGGTTGCGGCCGGGGTTCCGATGGCGCTCTGGCTTTCGAAGCTGGTTAAGAGCTTGCTGTTCGGCGTGGAACCCGGCGATGCGTCGGTTCTGGCCGCGGCCACGCTGCTGCTGGTCGCGGTGGCGGCGCTCGCGGCGTATTTGCCGGCGCGCCGTGCGGCGCGAATCGAACCTACGGTGGCGCTGAGATACGAGTGAGTGAGTAACTATGGCTTCCGATAAATCCGACTTACTGCAAGGCACCCTGGACATGTTAGTCCTGAAAATTGTCGCGCTGGAACCAGTTCACGGCTATGGCATCGCGCAGCGCATCCAGCAAATCTCGCGTGACGTGTTACAGGTGCAACAGGGATCGCTCTATCCCGCGCTCCACCGGCTCGAAAAGCGCGGATGGTTGAAAGCGGACTGGCGCGAATCCGAAACCGGCCGCGAGGCGAAGTTCTATTCGTTGACGCGCGTGGGGCGCAAGCAGCTCGAAGCCGAAACGGAGAATTGGGACCGGCTGGCGGGCGCCGTGGCGCTGATCATGAAGACCGCGGAATAGGAGACTCGCGGGGCTTCGCGCCGGGGCCGAAGAAGCCGCCTGAAAGGCGGCTGCAGGCAGGATTGCCTGCCCCACATAGCACATGGCTTGTAGTAGTACAGCTTGTAGTAGTAGAGGAGGTGCTGTGTTCTTCCGTAAGAGACGTTCGGAACCGCGATTCGAGTCCGAGATCGAGTATCACTTGGACCGCGCGGCGCAGAGCTACATCGCGCACGGGATGGATCCGCGCGAAGCCCAACGCCGCGCGCGTTTGGATTTCGGCGGCGCGGCGCAAATTGAGGAAGACTTGCGCGATGTGCATCGTCCGCGCTGGTTGGCCGATTTGCGCCAGGACCTTGTCTACGCCGCCCGCACTCTGCGCCGCAGCCCGGGGTTTCTGATGTGCGCGGTGGCAACGCTCGCTTTGGGAATTGGCGCGAACACCGCCATCTTCAGCTTGATCGACGCCGTGATGCTGCGCCCTCTGCCGGTACCCGATCCGTCGGGCCTGGTACAGATAGCGCGCTTATCGGACACAGGCACTCCTCGCGCGGTTTCCTATCCGCTCTTCGAGTATTTCCGCGCCCGGCTCTCATCCATCTCAGGAGCCTTCGTGGAGATGCCCCTGGTGAACACAATAACGCTAGGCGGCGTGGATGAGCAGATCTACGGCGATGCGGTCTCCGGCGAATACTACTCGGTTTTGGGTCTTGCCCCAGCGACGGGGCGTCTGCTCGGCCCGGAGGACGATGCCGGGCCTTCGCCGGTCGCGGTGATTAGCTATGCGTACTGGAAGCGCCGATTCGCGCTCGATCCCGCTGCGGTCGGCAAGAGTTTCATCGCCGGCGGAATCGTGCTCACCATTGTGGGAGTGGAGCCACCCGGCTTTTCCAGCATCTCGCACGGGCGTACAAGCGATTTCACCGTTCCGCTCTTCATGACCGAACAGATCAATGGAGGCAGCGCTCAGTGGCGCCAGCAGTGGGAGTCTAACATCCTCGCAATGATGGCGCGCCTGAAACCCGGCGTGACGGTGACGCGCGCGAGCGCGGAAGTGAACGCGATCTATGAACCCTGGCGCAACGATAAGTACGCCGCGATTCAAAGCGCGTTCACTCGCAACATGTTCTTGAAAGAGCACGCCGCCGCATTGCCCGCTGCCGCCGGATTGAACGGCCTGCGTTATGAGTTCTTCGAACCGCTGGCTGTCCTGATGTGCATTGTGGCGCTGGTGCTGTTGCTGGCGTGCGCTAATCTTTCCGGTCTGCTGCTGGCGCGCGCCGCATCCCGGCAGCGCGAGGTTTCCATCCGCCGCGCCCTGGGAGCGGGAAATGGCCGCCTGGTGCGGCAGTTCCTGGCGGAAAGCATGTTGCTGGGGGCACTCGGCGCCGTCGTAGGTTTTGTCTTGGCGCAGTGGTTCAGCAGAGCGTTGATCGCCATGATGACGAATGGCGACCAGCTCGATCTGGCGGTCTCGCCAGATTGGCGCATCCTCGCGTTTACCGGCGCCATCTCGCTGCTGGCTTGCATCGTCGCCGGCCTTGCGCCGGGCCTCAATGCCGGAAAAGCCAACGTCAATCCAGCGCTCAAGCAAGTTCGCAGCGGCAGCCATCGCCGGCTCGGGCGCGCGTTGGTGATTATGCAACTCTGCATTTCGATGACGCTGCTGATCGGCGCCAGCCTCTTCATCCGCACGCTAGTCAAGCTCTACAATGTCGATACTGGCGTTCGCACCGAGGGCGTATTTCTGTTCAACATAGCTACCAAAATACAGTTTCCGGCCGCCCGCGGCCTGGCGATCGAATCCGCGATTGTGGACCGCTTGCGGCAAATGCCCGGAGTTATTGCGGCAAGCGCCGCAGCTATGCCTCCCATCGCCGGCGGCCTTTGGGACCAGCGCGTGCAACTTGATGGTTACGTTTTCCGTCCCGGCGCCGACGATACCGCGGCTTTCAATGCTGTTGCGCCGAAAGTTTTTGCTGTCACCGGCACGCCGCTGCTGCTCGGCCGCGATTTCAATGAACGCGATGCTGCGGGAGCGAAACCGGTGGCGATCGTCAATCAGAGTTTCGTGCGCTCCTTCTTCGGCGGCCAGCCGCCTCTCGGCCGCCATGTGACATCGGCCAACCTCGTATACGAAATTGTCGGCGTTGTGGGCGATACGAGATACGAGAGCCTTCGCAAGGCGATGCCGAAGACCATGTTCATTCCCTTGTCGCAGCGGCAGGGCGGCCGGCCCACAGGTTACACGTACATGGCGCGTATCGACGGCGGCGACCCGATGCGTCTGGCGCCGCTGATGGAGCGCGCCATCTCGCAAGTCGATTCAGCCTTGCGCTTGCGCGACCCGCAAACATTTGCGGAAAGCGTGGACCGGTCCACGCTGAATGAGCGCATGATGGCCACGCTCGGCGGCTTCTTCGGATTGCTGGCGTTGATTGTGGCGTGTCTCGGCATCTTCGGGATCATGGCATTCCAGGTCTCGCGCCGCATCAACGAGCTCGGCGTGCGCATGGCCCTGGGAGCTACCAGAGTAAACATTGTCACGCTGGTACTGCGCGAAGTGGCGATGCTGCTGGTACCGGGATGCGCGGCGGGCTGTGTTGCCGCCCTGTGTCTTACGCGCTATGCCAAGAGCATGTTGTTCGGAGTGACGCCGACCGACCCGGTGGCGTTCGCGCTGGCCGCCTGTGCGCTGGCCGCCGCCAGTCTCGCGGCGGGATTCCTGCCGACGCTGCGAGCTTCACGCATCGACCCCATGACCGCGCTGCGTCACGAATAGGAGCCAACATGTTCAGCGCCTCGAACGGCAGTTGGCGATCCATGCCGGTGCGCGAGCGATGCTGCCGATACCAGGATGCGCGGCGGGTTGCAACGCCAGCAGGAAATCTCGGGATGTCGAGAGATCAGACTACCTATCTCGGTGACCGTTGCCATCGACTTCAAGTGTATGGCGGCGACCCCGTCAGACGACCCGGCGTCATGAATAACACATGTCGTGGCCCTTTCGAGCCATAAAGACATGAAACGTACCAGGCGCGCGATTTAGCAGTAACCTTTCCGTACCCGATGCGCGTCCCACTCTCAACGTGACTTCGCGCGTGAGCGTTCTCGCTGCGGCGGTATTTACGGGTTGGTCGGTAGCCGGCTGGAATGCCGCGGCGCAATCGATGCCGGTGTCTCCACAGGACACGGCGGCCGTTCCGAACGCGGTCGCGCAATTGCCATCCGCGCCTCCGCAGGACTTGGCGTCCGCCCCGGCGCCGGTCGAGACTGCGGCGGCTGTCATCCCGGCCCCCGTTGTCCCCGCGCCTGTGGTGGTTCCACTCAACGATCAGCGGATTGCGCTGGTGATTCCGGATTACCAAACTGTAGAGGATTCGTCCGTGCCGGTTGCACCAATGACCGCCCGCGAAAAGTGGCGTCTGGGCTGGAAAGAGACCATCGACCCGTTCAATATCGCCACCGCCGCCATGACTGCCGCATGGGCCCAACGTGGCAATCAGACTCCGAAGTACGGCGAAGGCTGGCCGAACTATGGCAGACGTTTCGGAGCGGCGATCGGCGATTTCGGCACGCAGAATCTCTTCAGCGCCGGGCTTTTCGCCGTCTTGACGCACGAGGACCCGCGCTACTTCCGCAAGGGTCCTGTCGCCCGAATCATCCCCCGCATCTGGTATTCCGTCACACGGTTGGCGATTTGCAGAAACGATTCCGGGCGTGAAACATTAAATGCCGCTAATTTTCTGGGAATGGGGTTGGGAATCGCGGCGTCCAATGTATACTATCCTTCATCAAGCCGGACCGGAACTGTAATGGCAGGCCGGGTTGAGACCAGTATGTTAGGTGGAATTACGGGCAATCTGATGTCCGAGTTCTGGCCGGACATACAAAAGAAGTTTTTCCGAAAGAAGTCTAAGTAACAAGCGAAAAGAAAGCGGATGAGCCTGGAAAAGCCTGGTTCCACCTGGCGAATTGCGCGTCGTGGTTTGGTCTGCGCGGCCTTGTGTCTTTACACCGTGTCCGCGAAAACACCCTCCGGAACGGCCATCGAAGCTCGTCTGCAAACGCCCATTTCCTCATACGCCGCGCGTGTGGGCATGCCGCTCGAAGCCATTGTCACTACGCCGGTATGCTCGACGGGCGAGGACGTGCTGCCGGAAGACGCGGTGGTGACGGGCGTGGTTTCGAAAGTTCACCGCGTAGGCCTGGGCCTGGTGCACGAGAGCGCCAGCATGGAGGTCGACTTCAACCAGTTGCGGTTGTCCGACGGCCGCACCTACCTCATTCATGCGCAACTGACCGCCATCGATAACGCCCGCGAGCGCGTGGATAGCCACGGCGAAATTCACGGCATCCGCGCCACCGCCACGCTGTCGAACCGCGTGGGTCAACATCTGGCCTTGCTGGCCCTGGGCCATCCGTTGGTGGCATTGCCGTTCTTTGCGATGCAAAGCGCTATGTTCCATTTCCCCGACCCGGAAATCGAGTTGCGCCGCGGCGCGGATTTTCATCTCGCTGTGCAGTTTCCCGAAGAGTTCGGGTCGGTGGTGAAGTGCACGCTGCCAGAAGAGATTCCCGAGCGGGAATGGGGCGATCTGCATACCCTGGTGAACCGCCTGCCCTACTGGTCCTATTCCGTGCGCCAGTCGCAGCCAATGGACTTGGTGAATCTGGTCTACGTCGGTTCCGCGGAAGAGATCAACCGTGCATTCTCCGCCGCGGGGTGGACTGGAGCGCAGCCGAATTCGAGGCGCGCCACCGTGAAGGTGATGCGGGCCATCGCGGAAGATCGCGGCTTGGCGGAAGCTCCCATGCGCATGCTGCTGCTGGATGGCGCCGAGCCGGACATGCAGCTTCAACAGAGCCTGGACACGTTTGCCAAGCGCGACCACCTGCGCATCTGGGCGCGCAGCGAACAAATCGACGGGCGGCAGGTCTGGGCCTCGTCGGCCACGCGCGATCTGGCGGCGGTTTTTGCGATGCATCCGTTCGGATTCACGCACCAGATTCAGGACGACGTGGACCTGGAGCGCGACCAGGTGGTTAGCGATCTTGCCTTCACCGGATGCGTCGATTCGATTTCGTACGTCGCGCGGCCGGAGACAGTGCGGACATCCGGCCAGGACTATCGCAAAGGCGTCATCACCGATTCGCGGGTCGCCGTGATAACTCTGAATTCCTGCGAAGAGCCGCGCAACGATCTCTCGGATATCGGCGAGATGCCGCAGCCCCGCAAGCTGGTCCGGTGGATTCGGCGCGTGACCCTGACCGTGCGTAACCATTATCTGCGCGACAATTGGGTGTGGCGCGGCGGTGAGGCGCTCCGGTTCACTTTGCATACGGTGCGCTCATGGCAGCAGGAGCGCAAGGATGAACAACTGGCGCGCGAGCTCGATGCAAAACTGGCTGCGCGGCCGGAGCTGCGGCAGGATTTCGCGGTTAAGTAAGATGCGGCTCTGCGCGTGGATGTTGGCTGCCAGCGCACTCGCATCGGCGGCCCCGCAGCAGGCGCAACTGCTTCGCCAAGGGTGGGCGATTCAATCGTCGACCGACGTGCGCGAAGGCGGCGCCGCGATCTCGGCCGCAGACTACAGATCAAATGGCTGGTATAACGCGGCGCTTCCCTCGACGGTGCTGGGCGCGCTGGTGCAGGACCACGTTTATCCCGACCCGTATGCGGGCATGAACCTGCGGCAGATTTCGGGAACATCGTATCCGATATCCTCCAATTTTTCGAATGCGCCGATGCCGCCGGATAGCCCATTCCGGCACTCGTGGTGGTACCGGACCACATTTTCAGTCCCTGCGGATTATAAGGGCCGCACTGTCTGGCTGGGCTTCGACGGCATCAACTTCCGCGCCAATGTATGGATGAATGGAAAGCAGATCGCATCGGCGGATCAGACCGCGGGGGCGTGGCGGCTCTTCGAGTTCGATGTCACGGCGGCGGCCAAACCGGGCGAGAACAACGCGCTGGCGGTGGAGATTTTTCCGCCGCAGCCGAATGACCTGGCCATCACATTCGTGGACTGGAATCCGCTGCCGCCGGATAAGGATATGGGACTCTGGCGCGAGGTCTATATCGCCGCCACCGGCCCGGTCGCCGTGCGTTTCCCTGCGGTATTCACCAAACTGAATACGCCTGCCAACGATCAAGCCCAGCTTACGGTGCGCTGCGAATTGCGCAATGCCTCGGCGCATGCGGCGGATGGCGCGCTGCGCGGCAAAATCGAAAACATCGAGTTTTCGCAGATGGTGCACCTGGCGCCGCATGAGACGCGGGTGGTGCATTTTACGGCGGCGGATCAGTACCCGCAGCTCAAGATCGCCAGGCCGCGCCTGTGGTGGCCGGCGCAGGTGGGCGAGCAGAATCTCTATCCGCTCGATCTCACTTTCGACATCGGCGGCAAGCCATCCGACCAGAGCCGTATTCAATTCGGGATCCGCGAGGTGACTTCCGAAGTTGACGCGCAGGGGCGCCGGCTGTTTCACATCAACGGAAAGAATATTCTGGTGCGCGGCGCGGGCTACACGTTCGACATGATGCTACGCACCTCGCCGGAGCGGCAGGAGGCGGAGCTGAGATACGTCCGCGACATGAACCTGAACGCGGTGCGCTTTGAGGGCAAGCTGGAAGACGACCATTTCCTGGAGCTGTGCGATCAATACGGCATCCTGGTGCTGGCCGGCTGGTGCTGCTGCGACCACTGGGAAAAGTGGCAGGACTGGAGCGCGGAAGACGAAGCTATCGCCGCCGCATCTTTGCGCGACCAGTTGCGGCGCATGGAGCGGCATCCGGCGCTGTTCGACTGGATGTATGGCAGCGACAATCCGCCGCCGCCCAAGATCGAGCAGATCTATCTCGACATCATCAAAGAGACGGAGTGGCCGAACCCCTACCATTCTTCGGCCACCGCGAAGCCCACCAAACTCGGCGGCCCGACCGGGGTGAAGATGACTGGACCCTACGAGTATGTCGCGCCCGAGTATTGGCTGCTCGATACCAAGTTCGGCGGCGCGCACGGCTTCAACACCGAGACTAGTCCGGGGCCATCGCCGCCGCCGGTGGAATCGATGAAACGCATGCTGCCCGAGGAGCACCAGTGGCCCATCGATTCGTGGTGGGACTATCATGCGGGCGGCGGCGCGTTCAAAGACATCCACGTTTTCGCCGAGGCGTTGAACGCCCGCTACGGCCCCTCATCCAGCCTGGAAGAGTTCGCCCGCAAGTCGCAGATGATGGCCTACGAGGGCCATCGCGCCATGTTCGAGGCGTACGGGCGAAATAAGTATACTGCTACGGGAGTGATCCAGTGGATGTTGAACAACGCCTGGCCGGGACTTATCTGGCACTTATACGATTGGTATCTGCGCCCTGGCGGATCTTACTTCGGCGCCAAGAAGGCGAATGAGCCTTTGCACGTGCAATACTCCTACGACGACCGCAGCATCGTGGTAGTCAATTCCTATTACAAGGCGTTTTCGGGAGTGAAGGTGCATGCGGCGGTCTATAACCTTGACATGACGGAGAAGTTCGCGCGCGACGCCACGGCCGATATCGCCGAAGACAGCGCCACGCGCGTTCTGACTCTGCCGGATATTACCGGACTCAGCGCGACTTATTTCGTGAGCCTGTCGCTTTCCGATAACTCGGGCGGGGCCGTGAGCCGCAATTTGTATTGGCTGTCCACTACGCCGGAGACACTCGATTGGGATAAGTCTACTTGGTATTACACGCCCACCAAAGCATTCGCCGATTATACGGCGCTGAATTCGCTGCCGCCGGTGACTTTGAAGTTGAATTCGGAAACCAGTCAGCGGGGCATAGACAGGGTAACTACGGTGTTTATCGAGAACCCTGGAACGGCGATCGCATTCGGCATACGGCTGAAGGCGACCAAGGGAGCCGATGGCGAGGAAGTGCTGCCGGTGCTGTGGGAAGACAACTACTTCGCGCTGCTGCCGGGCGAGCGGCGCACCGTGACTGCCACCTATCGCGCGAAGGACCTGGGCCGGACTACGGCGTTAGTGGAGGCGGAGGCTTGGAATTCCAAGAAGTAAGGCTTCGACGCTGAGACGCTGAGACGCGGAGTTAGCGCAGAGAAGACTTAGAGAATTGAGAGTGTTCTCTCTGCGTGGGCTCTGCGTCTCCGCGTCGAATCCGATCGCTCTCACCCCACCTGCAGCGCAATGCGGAAACTTGCGCCATTCACGGCCAACTGGTGCGGCTTGATCGTCACTCTGTCCGGATTGTCGAAGCTGATGGTGCGCGCAGCTCCTGCCTTCGCGTCCATCGGTCATCAGCACCGCCCGCAACAAGCTGCCAGGCCGTCGAAGTAGACCGTTTCGGTGACCGTACCGGAAACTGATGCGATAACGGATTTATTTTGCATCAAGCCGGCATTGTCAAGGAAAATTGTTCGGCTTCGTTCGGTTTACGAATCGCCTACCGCCAAGACGGCGCGTTTGCGCGCCTGAGTCTTAGATAGAATAGACCGCATGAGACGTTCCTCTCTGTTGATGCTCGCAGCGTCGTTCTCCGGCGTTGGTTCACTGCACGCACAAACTACCAACCCGCTGATCGCCGAAACCAAGGGGGCCTATGCTGCGATCAAGGATTATTTGACCCGCGCCGCGGCGGCTATGCCGGAAGCAAACTACAGCTTCAAGCCGACGCCGGATATACGCACCTTCGGCGCGCTGCTGGGTCACATTGCCGACCATCAGATGCGCTTCTGCAGCACGGCGCTGGGCGCGAGCAAGCAGGGAGACGCCGGCTCCAAGACCACCAAAGCCGACCTGGTGGCGGCGCTAGCGGCCTCCTTCGCCGAGTGCGACGCGGCGTGGGGCAGCATCACCGATGCCAATGCCACGGAGATGGTGGGCCAGCGCTCGAAGCTGGGCACGCTGATTCTCGATGTGATGCACAGCAACGAGGAGTACGGCTATATGTCGATCTACTTCCGGCTGAAAGGCATCGTGCCGCCTTCCACCGACCGCAACGCAGGCAAGTAGCGCCCGGCTTCGGCAAGCTCAAGCCATGCGCTACCCAAGACTCTTCACCGCACTGGCCGCTCTGAGCGGCGTGGCCGCCTTCAGCCAACCGGCCGGCCTGGTGCTGCGCAACGGCAAGGTCGTCACCATGAATGGCGCGCAGCCGGTGGCGCAGGCCATCGCGGCGCTGGGCGATAAGATCGCTGCGATCGGCAGCAATGGCGATGTTGCCAAGTGGATCGGCCCACAAACCAAGGTCATCGACCTGCACGGCCAGCTTGCGATTCCCGGATTCATCGAAGGCCACGGCCACTTCATCGGCATCGGCGAATACCGCCTTGGCCTCGATCTGCGCGAAGCCCGTACGTGGGACCAGATTGTGGCGCAGGTCGCTCGCGCGGTCCAGCAGGCGAAGCCCGGGGAATGGATCGTGGGGCGCGGCTGGCACCAATCCAAATGGGACCATCCGCCCGACCCTAACGTAGAAGGCTTTCCATTGCACGCGTCGCTCGATGCCGTGTCGCCGAACAACCCGGTGCTGCTGACGCATGCCAGCGGCCACGCGGTTTTCGTCAACGCCAAGGCGATGGAAGCCGGACACGTCACGCGCGACATGGCGAACCCCGCCGGCGGCGAGATACTTAAGGACAAAAGCGGCGACCCCACCGGCCTGCTTCGCGAATCCGCGCAGGGCCTGGCGAATCGCGCCCATGAAGCGTATCTGGCCAAACGCACGCCTGCCGAAGCCGCCGCCGATCTGCGCAAAGAAATCGACCTCGCGAGCCGGGAGTGCCTCTCCAAAGGCATCACCAGTTTCGAAGACGCGGGCTCGCCGCTTTCCACCGTCGACACGTTTCGCGCCATGGCTGAGAAACGCGAGCTTGGCCTGCGGCTGTGGGTGATGCTGCGCGCGCCGAATGCGCAGCTGGCGGCCAATCTCGACCGTTACAGAATGGTTGGCATCGGCGAAAACCATCTCACGGTTCACGCCATCAAGCGCTATATGGATGGCGCTCTGGGGTCGCGCGGCGCATGGCTGCTCGAGCCATACACCGATAAGCCCGACAGCACCGGCCTCAACATCGACGACCCGGCCGATATCCGCCGCACGGCCGAACTCGCTATTGCGCACAACTATCAGCTCTGCATCCACGCCATCGGCGACCGCGCCAACCGCGAAGTACTGAACATTTACGAATCCGTGTTCCGCGAGCATCCCGATAAGAAGAATCTCCGCTGGCGCATTGAGCACGCGCAGCACCTGAGCGCGGCCGACATCCCGCGCTTCGGCCGACTCGGCGTGATCGCGGCCATGCAGGCCATCCACTGCACGTCGGATGCGCCCTTTGTGCTGCTGCGGCTGGGCGCCAAGCGCGCCGAAGAGGGCGCGTACGTGTGGCAGAAGCTGATGAAGTCCGGCGCTATTGTGGCTAACGGGACGGATGCGCCGGTGGAAGACGTCAGCCCCATCGCGTGCTACTACGCCGCGGTGAGCCGCCGTTTGAAGGATGGCTCGGTGTTCTATCCCGACCAGCGCATGAGCCGCGAAGAGGCGCTGCGCTCGTATACGTGGAACAACGCGTATGCCGCGTTTGAAGAGAATGTGAAAGGGTCGCTCGAAGTGGGCAAGTTGGCGGATATTACGGTGCTTTCGAAGGATATTCTGACGGTGCCGGAAGACCAGATTCCGGGGACGGACGTGAAGTATACGATCGTCGGCGGGAAGGTGATGTTCCAGCAGTGACGCTCGCCAGTTGAGCAGACTCGTTTTGAGCCTGGAATTCCGGCAGACGCGCCGCCGCCGCAGCGCCGATTCCGTTCACAGACGCGCGCGGCCGTAGTGTATACTGCGATCAATCCTGTGAGAAGTTTTACGTTGAGGAGGACTGTCAGATTCGATGTTGCCGATCCTTTTTGCAACCTACGTAGCGGTCTTTGTGGCCGAGATTGTGGGCGACAAACTGCTTTATACAACTGGCGTGCTGGCGACGCGCTATCGCACGCCGCCGATACTCGTGGGCATGGCCGTGGCGTTTATGGCGAAGATGGGCGTGGCGGTGCTGCTTGGTAAGGCCATCGCAACCTTCTTGCCGCGGCCGGTGGTGGCGGCCCTCACGGCCATCAACTTCTGCGCCATTGCGTATGTGCTCTGGCGCAAGCCCGACACGAGGGAAGTGAAAGAAAAGAAGGAGTACCCCGCGTCGCGCGCGGCGCTGGTATCGTTCGCGGCCATCTTCTTTTCGGAGTGGGGCGATGTGGGCCAGATCACCGCGGCCAATATGGCGGCCCAGTATGGCGGCTGGCCCGGGTCGGTATGGCTGGGCGCGGTGGGCGCGATGGTCACCAAAGGCGCGCTGGCGGCTTCCATCGGCGCTGGCGTCCGTCAGTGGATACAGGATCACTTCTCGCCCAGGACGATACGGTACGCCGCGGTGGGCCTCCTGCTGCTTCTGGGGATACTCTCGGTGGTGGAAACTTTGACCGAGACGCATGAGGTGGCAACTCTGCTGATGCGTTCGGCTGCTTGATGGTTGGTATGCCGGTTCGGGACTCTCGGCGCACGGAGCGGCGAGAACTGCGTTCACACGAGTGTGAACGCAGCACGCATGGGCCCAGAGGGCGCCCCGTGCGCCACGACAAGGCGCACAATTGATGGTCTCCAGGGAAGAACGCACTTATGCTCTGAGGTTCATTGTGTGCCTCGGCGTCGTCAGCTTGTTCGCCGACATGACGTATGAGGGCGCCTATAGCATCATGGGGCCGTTCCTGAAGGAACTGGGCGCCAACGCTGCGCAGGTCGGCCTGATCGCCGGTCTGGGTGAGATGATGGCCGCCAGTCTCCGCTATTTCTCTGGACGCCTGGTGGACCGCACGCGAGCTTATTGGGGCGTCGCCATTTTCGGATACTTCCTGAATCTGGTGGTGGTTCCGGCGATGGCTTTCGTGGGTAACTGGCAGATGGCGGCGCTGCTGGTGGTGGCCGAGCGGACCGGAAAGAGCCTGCGCGGACCGGCGAGGGACGTTCTGCTTTCGGAAGCTACCGGCAAGATCGGCCACGGTTGGGGATTCGGAGTGCATGCGGCGATGGATCAGACCGGCGCCGTGCTGGGTCCGCTGCTGATGTTCGCCGTGGTGGCGCGGACGCAGCATTTTGGCCCGGCGTTCCTGCGGCTGGCCGTGCCCGCGGCGGGCGCGTTGATTGCGCTGCTGATCGCGCGCGCGGTCTATCCGAATGCAGGCGCGGCTTCTCCACGCGCTGCCAAGAAGCAGACGCTGCCGCACGTGTTTTGGACCTACGTTGCGGCGGCGGGTTTGCTGGCGTGCGGATTCATCGATTTTCCGCTGCTGGCCTATCATTTCCAAAAGACGGCAGTGGTGGGACCGGCGGACATCCCGCTGCTGTATGCCGGCGCGATGGGAGTGAACGGCCTCGCGGCGATGATCTTTGGAAAGCTGTTCGACCGGTACGGGATTGCGGTTCTCACCTTCGGGATTCTGATCTCGCTCTTCGCTCTGCCTTTGGGATTCCTCGGCGGGTCTTCCGGCGCGATCGCCGGTGTGGCCTGCTGGGCGACGGGGTTGGGGGTGCAAGACGCTTCGCTGCGCGCGGGCATCGCCCAGGTGGTTTCAATGAACAAGCGGGGCGCGGCTTTCGGCGCTTTCAACGGCGTCTACGGAGTGGCATGGTTTGCGGGCAGCGCCATAATGGGGTTGCTCTACGACCACTCGGTGATGGCGTTGGTAGTGTTCGGAGTGGTCTTTCAAGTGGCGGCCGCGGCGGCGTTCTTCAGACTGCGGAAGCCGCTCGCGGAGCTGGCTGCGGCGGCGTAATTAGAGCAGTCGGCGCGGGGCCGGTGTTAGGCTTCCGCTTCTGCGAGGATTGGCTAAATCGTGTTTCATCTGTGTAGATGATACAACCCCTTTTGGTTTTGTTGGAGTGACGAACGGACGGGGGCTCAAGTGCCGACCCTCGGCCGAGCGCTATGAGCGGCTCGGGACTGGGCAGGCCATGGGCCCGCCCCACTTAGAGCGTGCATGGGGTCGAGGCGGGCGGCGCGGCGGGCGGGGAGATATGCGGCCAGGACGGCTACCGCCGAGAGTAGGGCGGCTGCGGCAACCGGAACGGCGAGGTCGAGCGGGCCGATGCCGAAGAAGGCATCGCGAAGGGCGCGCGCGGCGGCTATAGTTCCGGCGCAGCCTAGTACGGTGGCGATTGCCAGAAGTTTGCCCAGGTCGCGAATGACCATGCTGGATATAGCGCCGCGGCTCGCGCCGAGCGCCAGGCGGATTCCGATCTCCTGCGTGCGGCGCGCCACGGCGTATCCTACCACGGCATAGATACCGATGCAGGTGAGCGCGAGGGCGAGTATGCCGAAAGCGGAAGTGAGGGTGGCTACGATGCTATCGTCGCCAAGCTTGTCGTCGATTTGGTCGGAGAGGCGCGCGATAGAGCCGACGGAGCGCGATGGATCGAGCTGGCGTACAATTTCGCGGAGGGCGCCGGAGTACTTCGCGGGGTCGGCGCTGGTGCGGAGTACGATGTTGGTGACCGGTACGTCCGCAACCTGTGCGAGCGGGATGAAGGCGAGGACTCCGAACGGATCGCGCGGATCGGCAAAGCGCATATCGTGGGCCACGCCGACGACTTGCATGGCATTGGCGGCGTCGTACTTATCGCCTTCCGAAATGAGGCGGCCGATGGGATTTCCGGCGCCGAAGAGGCGGCGGGCGGCGGTTTGGCTGAGTACCACGACGCCGGGCGTCTTGACCTGGTCTTCGGCGGCGATGGGACGGCCGGCGAGGATTTCGATACCCATGGTTTCGAAATAGCGCGGCGATACGGCGACCACGCGAACGGGCTGTGAGTTCTTCTCCTGTTGCAGCGGCGTGGAGAGGCGGCCGGTCCATTGGCCGCTCGACATGGGGCCGAAGCAGGAGACCGCGGCGGATTGGACGCCGGGCAGGGCGTTGACGCGATCGAAGAGAGGCTGGATGAGTGCGGCGTGGCGCGCGCGGCCGGCGTCGCTTTCGTAGTCGTCGAATTGCAAGGGCAACTCCGCGACCAGGACGCCCTGGGTGCGATATCCGAAATCCTGATGGCGCAGGTGGTAGAGCGAGCGTAGCAGAAGTCCGGCCCCGGAGAGAAGGAGCAGCGATACGGAAACTTGAGTGACGATCAGAGCTTTTCCGAAGAGCTGGCGCGACGGGCCGGCGGTCTGGCTGCGATTGTTGGCGAGCGTGGAGCGAATGTCCATGTGGGTTGCGGCGAGCGCCGGCGCGAGCGCAAAGAAGCTGGTGGAGAGCACCGCTACTCCGGCGACGAAAGCCAGAACTGGCCAACCGGCGTCGCTGGACGCTCGTGACGCGCTGCCCTCTCCATACGCCATGACAACCACGGCGCGCCAGGCCCAGGACGCCAGCGCGAGCGCCGCCACGCTTCCGATGGCGGATAGAAGCAGACTCTCGGTGAGCAGTTGGCGGACAACGCGCCAGCGGCCGGCGCCCAGGGCGAGGCGGACGCCGATTTCGTGAACACGGGCGGCGCTGCGTCCCAGCAGGAGGTTGGCGAGATTACAGCAGGCGATCAGCAGCGCGAGGGCGGCGACGGCCATCATCATGAGCAGCGGAGCTTCGTACTGGTCTTGCAGCAGCGTGAGGCCGCGCGCGGCGGAAGAGAGCTGGATGCTGTCCTGGGGGAGGCTGGCGGTACCGACCTGGTGAAAGAGCGCGTTGAGCGCGGCTTGCGCGCGCGCCAGGGAAACGCCAGGCTTGAGGCGCGCGACGGAGGTTAGCCAGAACTCTTGCGTATCCTTCAGCAATTCCTGGTGCATGACGCGCGGCTGCAGGCTCATGGGCAGCCAGGCATCGATGTTGAAACTGAGCGCGTCGCCATAGAATGAGGGCGCGGCGACGCCGATCACGGTGATGGGGATGCGGTTGATTTCGATGGTCCGGCCGACGATATCGGACTTGCGGGAGAACTGACTGGCGAAGAACGCGTCGCTGATCACGGCGACGGGTTCCGCGCCGGGTGCGTCGTCGGCAGGAGTCAGGGTGCGGCCCAGGTGCACGGCGGCGCGCAGCACCTGGAAGTAATTGCCGGTCACGAGCGTGGCGTTGACCTTCCTGGTTTCCGAGCCGGTGCGCAGGGTGGATTGAATCAGCGGCGCATAGGTGCTGGCGTAGATGCCTTCGGCCACGTTCTGGCGCGCGGCCATCTCGCGATAAACCGGATAGCTGAAATCGCCGAGCGTGCCGTTGGCGCGCACCTTGAGCAGCGCGAGCCGGTGGGGCTCGGGGACGGGCAACGGGCGGTAAATGACGGAACTGAGCAGCTGAAAAATGGCGGTGTTGGCGCCGATGCCGACAGCGAGGGTGAGAACCGCGGCGGCGGCGAAGCCGGGGTTGGCGCGCATCTGGCGCACGGCGTAGCGGAGGTCTTGCGCCAAGATATTGAGGGACGGCAGGGTGCGGTGGGCGCGATGCGTTTCCTGCATGTGGGTGACATTGCCGAATTCGCGGCGGGCGGCTTGCAGTGCGGCTTGGCGCGTGAGGCCGCGGCGCTGGTAATCGGCGGCAAGGGCGTCGATGTGGGCATTGATTTCTTCGGCGAGACGGGCGTCCTGCTGCGGCGCGGAGAAGTGGGCGCGGATGCGGGATAGCAGAGTTCGAAACATGGTTGCTAATTCCATTTTCAATTCCTTGATGGGCGCTCAACGCTGTCGATGACGAGGATTTCGACTGTACCCTTGGCCGGCTCTAATTTCAGGCCCAGCTGCTCTTGAAGGGCGGTGAATATCGACGGGCCGGTCTCGGCGGTAGCGGCGTCGTCGGGCGTCCAGGCGAGAGTGAAGTTGTAGAATCCGGCGAGGCCGGTCTTGTCTATCACCTGGCTGCCGACGCGGCTCGAGAGGACGCCAGCCAGCCCGGACATGGTCGCACCGCGGCCGTTCAATTGAGTCTTCCCGAGGCCGATTCCGAGGCCGGCCGCGTCCACTGGCGTGAGTTTGGGCCCTTTCCTGGCGACCACCAGATCGAAGACGGCTTGCTCTTTCGGCTCGCGATGCAGCTTCAGTTGGAATCGATCCACTAAGAGCGACTGGAGCATGAGACGAAGATCGGCGGTTGTGGCGGGAGCGGGCGCCTTGGCCTCGATGTCGAATAATTCGGTGTCGGCCCACCGGGGTCCGCCGGATATTTGGACGTCGCGAACGTTGTAGGAGAACGCGATCAGGTGCTTGATGTCGGCGGCCATCGCGCGGAAGCTTCCAGGGTTCGGAGAGTACAGTTGAAGGCCGATGTGTTCCGGGTCGGCGGGCTTGATGGAAGCGGCGTCGAATGTTGCGGACTGGGCTGCAAGCGGCTGGGTTGTTAAGAACGCGATTGCGGAGGCGGTCAGGTATAAGCTTGCGAGGGTTGACAGACGAAAGCATCTGTCCCACGTTGGCGTTTGCATCAGCCTCCATGGGATGAAGCCGCGGCGTTGGTAATCGGCGAGGCGGGCATCGGCGCGCGGGCTCATGAATTCGTCTCCAGAAGGCGGTTCATCATGGCGACGGTGCGGGACCAGCTTGCGGATTCGGCGGCGAGTTGGCTGCGCCCGGCATCGGTGATGGAGTAGAAGCGCGCGCGGCGGTTATTTTCGCTGGAACCCCACTCGCTGGCGATCCAGCCGCGCTGCTCGAGGCGGAGCAGCGCCGGGTAGATGGTGCCCTGGTTGAGCGCGAGGGAGCCTTCGGCCACCTGCTCGATGCGGCGGGCGATTCCGTAGCCGTGCAGACGGCCGAGGGAGGCGAGGGTTTTGAGGACCATGAGGTCGAGAGTGCCGTAGGGGATTTCAGTCATGTTGCCCATCAACAGGAGTATGTCGCGGGTTCTGTAGAAAGTCAACAGGGGTGATGGGAGTGGGGGAGGGAATTCGACGCTGAGACGCTGAGACGCAGAGGTTTGCCTTTGGGAAGGAGCAATTGAGAGTGTCCGGAATTGGGATTAGGGTCGTTTGGTATTTCATGGATTGCAGGCGGCGGATGGTGCGCTGACGAGTAAAATGGCGAAGCGAGGTCCGGAATAATGTTATCGACCACGTGGTAGGTTTGATGGAGAAATCGGCCTGTCCCGGCGATGTCTTATGCGATGTCTTATAGTGCTCAGAATCGCACTGCAATAGCTTTGATCCGATTACACAATAACAGGCGGGGGCAAGCGTTGTTGAGGCTGGATGCGCCTAAGTTGCTGAAAAATTGGGTAAACAAATTTGTGAATTTCCTGTGATTGCGGCGGGTCCGCAGGCGCTGGCGGGTCGAGGCGCGTTCACACGAGCGGGATGTCTCTTGCGAGTGCTGTCAGCGAGACTTATGAAGCTGCGGGACACCGGCCCGCCAGGCCCGCCCGCGCGGCCAGTTGTTGAAACCGCGGCTCGTGCCGCAGTGCATCGAAGGTGGGCGTCTGAAGCTCGGTGACCCGCATCACCCGCTCGTCGATGGCCCGTTCCAGCCAGGCGAGCGTGGTATCCACATCGCCCAGGCCGGCGTGCACGATCGAAAAATCGAGCGGCGAAACATACCTGTCGCGAGCGAGGCTATCGAGCTGCTTCAGCGTATCGAGCGCCGCCGCACGGTCGCCGGCGCGGCCGTAAGCATGGCCTAGCATCGCCACGTAGATGGCGCCCCCGTGCGATTCCGCGGCCGCGCCCGATAAGACCTCTACAGCGCGATCGAACTGGCGCCGCTGCGTGTAGATTTGGCCCAAAAACCAATTCACGATGGGCAGGCGCGGACCCATCTCCATGGCTTTCTCCACCTCACGCGCCGCTTCATCGTATCGCCGTGCCCGATAATATGTGAACCCGACAAAGCCCGCAATGGACGCCGCGAGCGGATCGAGCCGCCGCGCCTCTTCGGCTTCGGCAATGGCTTCGCTGTGGCGGTTCAGAATCGAGAGCAGGTTGGCGTACCACTGGTGCGCAACCGCGTAATTCGAATTCAGCCGAAGCGCTTCCCGGTAACCGGCCTCCGCCTCCACCCAGTTCCAGTCGTAGCCCTTGCTGACGTCCGCCAGCGCCGTGTGCGCTTCCGCCAGCGTGGCATCGAGCTCCAACGCCCGGCCGGCTGCCGCCCGCGCGCGTGGATAGGTCTCACTGGAAGGAGCCAGACCGTGAATGGCCATCAGTATCCATGTGTCCGCCAATCCAACGAACGGAAGCGCGTAGGCCGGATCGTGATCGATCGCCTGCTGAAACAGCGAAATGGCTTCGTGGTAGGCGCGCGGCGTTTTCTTGTTCCAAAGATGCCTGCCCTTCAGGTAACATTCATAGGCTTGCAGATTCACGCGCCGCTTCCTTGCCGGCGGCGCCAGGGAATCGAGCGACGCCGCGGAGGTCACTTCGCGCACGATCTCGCGCGCCACATCGCACTGCCAGGCCAGCAGATCGTCCAGATCCTGCTCGTAACTCTTGGCCCACATCTGCGCCTGGTCGCTCACCTGCAACAGGCGCACGCTGATGCGCACCCGCTGCAGTTGCCGGCGCACGCTGCCTTCCAGCACGAGGTCCGCGCCGAGTTCGCGCCCGATTTCCCGCACCGTCAGCCCGCGCCGCTGACACTCCATCGCGCTGGTGCGTCCGATGATGCCAAGCTGAGCCGGCGCCAGCGCGCCAAGGCACGTGATCAATTCCTCGGTGAGGCCGTCGTTCAGATACGATTCCCGCGGCGGCTCGGAAAGGTTCTCGAGGGGAAGTACGACTAGTATAGTGCGGTGCGGCGCAGCTAACGCCGTTTCGCCTGGTTTCGACAGCGCGTCCCGGATGGCGGCAGTGAAGCGATAGCCCTTCCCGGTCACGGTTTCGATGAACCGGGGCTTTTCGGCATTATCCGCCAGGGCCGCACGCAGCTTGCGCACGGCGGTGTTGATGGCGGTCTCGTCCTGCAGAAAGTGGTTCTTGCCCCAGATGCGATCCACCAATTCGCTCCGCAGCACCAGCCTTCCGGGATTGGCGGCCAGGAACATCAACAGCTCCATGGGAATCCGCTCGAGCTTTACGGCCTCTCCCGCACGGCGCAGCTCGTAGGCGCTCACGTCCAGTTCAAAGTCTTCGAACCGTATGGGAGTAGACACCGGGCTTTCCTCTCACTCCAGTCTAGTGCCAGTGGAGCCGCGATCCGACACAGAAAATACAGAGAACCTTCATGTGCGCTCCATGGGATTGGCGGCCGTGGCGACGTAGTATAAGCTTCCGGGGCCGCGACGCGGCTACCGCGACAGGCAGTGACAGGCCAGGAGGCCTGTCTTACTGCAGGGGGAGACGATGAACATAACGAGAACCGCCGGAATGGTATCGGCCGCCATAGTGGCGTTGGCGCTGACCGGTCCGGCTTACGCCCAAGCCAACAATGGATGCGCCAACGCCACGCTGCACGGCATCTACGCCTTCCACATCACCGGTCAGATCCTGGCGCCGGCCGCGGTGGCAGGTCCGGTGAGCGGTGTTGCGCTGACAACATTCGACGGTCTGGGTAACCTGACTCAGATCGATAACATCGTCCACAACGGCGTAGTTCCGGTGGAGGACTGGCGGCCGGCGAGTGGCTCCTACAGTGTGAATTCGGACTGCACCGGCACGTTCACGTTCACGCCCATGCCCACGAATTCCGCGGACGCCGGACCCGCATTGAAGGTGCATTTCGTGCTTACGAACAGCGGCGCCGAGATACTCACCGTGGTTACGGGTTCGCCCAATACGCCGCCGTTTGTCGCGAGCATCGTCAGTACCGGCAATCGCCTGACGCTGGCCGCGCCCGGCGTGATCATTCAATGAAGATATAGGCGGTGGCGGAGATCGGGAACGGCGGTGCGTTGGCCGGCGCCTTAGGGATGGTGGGACGCGTGTGACCGGGTGACTCTCGCCAGGCGAGTGTGCGGCTATCTATGTGATGGATCGATCATGTGATGGATCGATCAGGTACGCCGGCCACGCGTCATGATAAAATCCACTCTGCAATGGAACGCGCCAGCAAGCTCATCCGGCAGTTGGGACTTCCCGGCGGCGCCATCACCATCGACGAGCTAGCCTGCGCCGCATGGCCGCAAGCCGTCGGCAACCGGATTGCATCCCACACTCGCGCCGCGAAGATGGTGCGCAGCAGCCTGATCGTGGAAGTGGAGGATGCTACCTGGCAGCGCCAGCTCTTCTCGCTGAAGCCGTTCATCGTCCGCAATCTGGCCAAGATCGTCGGGCCCGGCATGATCGATGACGCCGAATTCCGCATCGTGCCGCGCCGCCGCGACCCTCAGCGCGCCGCACAGGCCGTGCCCGGCGGCCTTTTCGCCGACGAGGCCGACGCCATCGAAGACCCCGTGATGCGCGGCATCTACAAGGCCGCGCGGCGCAGGGCCCACGCATGAAGATCACCGAAGAGCAAGTTCACTACGTCGCCGCGCTGGCGAATTTAAGCTTGACGGAAGCCGAAACTTCCAAGCTGCAGCGCGATCTCGACAGCATCCTCGAGCACTTCGACAAGCTCAACGAGATCGACGTTTCCGGCGTTGAACCCATGGCGCAGGTGCTATACGATACCGAAGAAACCGCGACTTTGCGCGCCGACGTACCGGTCCCTCCGCTCGGCAACGAGCTCGCTCTCGTCAACGCCCCGCAGCCCGGCGCGGGATACTTCAAAGTTCCCAAGGTCATCGAACGCTGAGGCGTGCTAACTTCAGATTTGGACCTCACTTCCCTCACCATCGGCAGCATCCGCGAGGGTCTGCTCGCGCGCAGTTTCAGCGCCGCTGAACTCACTACCGAAGCCCTGCGTTTCGCCGAAGCGGAGAATCCCAAGACCAACGCCTATCTGCACTTTTCACCCGGCCGCGCGCTCGCCGCCGCGCAGCGCGTCGATGAGCAAATCGCCCGCGGCGAAGATCCCGGCGCGCTCGCGGGCGTGCCCATGGCTATCAAAGACGTGATTGTCACTAAAGGCGTCAGGACCACCTGCGGGTCGAAGCTCTTAGCTAATTACATTCCGCCTTACGACGCGACGGCTGTCATTCGATTGGAACAGGCCGGCGGTATCCTGATCGGCAAAACCAATTGCGACGAGTTCGCCATGGGATCGTCCAACGAAAATTCGGCCTTCGGACCGGTGCGCAATCCGGTGGCGCTTGATCGCGTGCCTGGCGGATCGAGCGGCGGTTCGGCGGCTGCGGTGGCGCAGGGAACGGCTGTGGTATCGCTCGGCTCCGACACCGGCGGCTCGGTGCGCCAGCCCGCTTCGTTTTGCGGCATCGTCGGCGTGATGCCGACCTACGGGCGCGTTTCGCGGTATGGCCTCACTGCCTTTGCCAGCTCGCTCGACCATGTGGCGCCCTTCGCGCGCAATGTGAAAGATGCTGCCACGGTGCTTCGAACCATCGCCGGCCGCGACCCCGCCGACTCCACATCCGCCTCCGCGCCCGTGCCCGATTACGCGTCCGCGCTCGATGGCGGCGTGAAGGGCTTGAAGCTCGGTCTGCCCCGCGAGTACCTGAAAGATCTGACCGGCGAAACCGGCGAGGCTATCGCCCGCGGCGTAGAGACGCTTCGGAAATTGGGCTGCGACGTCCGCATCATCAGCCTGCCGTCCACGGATTTCGCCATCGCCTGCTATTACATCATCGCCACCGCTGAAGCCAGCTCGAACCTGGCGCGCTACGACGGCGTGCGCTACACATCGCGTTCCGCCGATTCCGGCACGCTTGCCGCAATGTATCGAAACACACGCGGAGAGGGCTTCGGCGACGAGTGCAAGCGGCGCATCATGCTGGGCACTTATGTGTTGAGCGCGGGCTATTATGACGCATACTATTTAAAGGCGCAGAAAGCACGCGCCCTTATCGCGCGCGATTTCGCCAATGCGTTCCAGGAGGTAGACGCCGTCATTGCGCCCGTTTCGCCGTTCCCCGCATTCCGGCTCGGCGAGAAGGTGAACGACCCGCTGGCTATGTACCTTTCCGATATCTACACGATCACCGGAAGCCTCGCCGGAATTCCCGCGATGAGCGTTCCCTGCGGCAAAACTGCCGGTGGTTTGCCGGTGGGCATGCAGATCATGACTCGCCATTTCGACGAAGCCACTATGTTGCGGATCGCCGCGGCATTTGAAGATTCTCAACAGCAGCAAAATTCGCAACACCACTAAGAGGAGAAGAGTATGCCTTTCGCACTTCCGCCGTTGCCCTACGCCCCCGATGCGCTGGAGCCGCACATCGATAAGACGACTATGGAAATCCACCATGGCAAACACCATGCCGCCTATGTGACTAACTTGAATAAGGCGCTGGAATCCGCTCCGGAGCTCGCTAACAAGACCATCGAAGAGTTGCTGGCGCACAACTGCGCCATTGTACCGGAAAGCATCCGCACCGCCGTGCGCAACAATGGCGGCGGCCACATCAACCACTCCATGTTCTGGACGATCATGAAGGCGGGCGGCGGCGGCGCGCCGGTGGGCAATGTCGCAGCCGCGATTCAATCCACATTCAACAGCTTCGACGACTTCAAAACCAAGTTCAATGGGGCCGGCGCGACGCGCTTCGGCTCCGGTTGGGCATGGCTGGTGAAATCGGGCGGCAAGATCGACATCATTTCCACCGCCAACCAGGATAGCCCTGTGATGGAAGGCAAGTTCCCTGTGATGGGCCTCGATGTGTGGGAGCACGCCTACTATCTGAAGTATCAGAATCGACGGCCGGATTATTTGGCGGCTTGGTGGAATGTAGTGAACTGGGAGGAGATCGAGAGCCGGTTCAATTCGAGTAAGTAAGAGTGAGTGAGTAAGTGAACTACGTGGCGCACGCACTTCTGCGTGCAGTGGGCACATTCGTCTGAAGGCTTCGGGCTGGCAAAGACGCGTTCACACGAGTGTGAACGCTGCACGTAAGAGTGCGTGCGCCACGTTACTAATTATGCAGACTTTCGATCTGATCGTCATCGGCTCCGGTCCGGCGGGACAGCGCGCCGCTATTCAGGGAGCAAAGTGCGGCTGCCGCGTCGCCGTGGTAGAGCAGCGCGAGATCGTCGGCGGCGCTTGCGTCAATACGGGCACAATTCCGAGTAAGACCATTCGCGAAGCTGTGCTGCATCTCTCGGGCTTCCAGTATCAGGGTATCTATGGCGTGAATTATCACGTCAAAGAAAAGATCGCTATGAGCGATCTGACGTTCCGCGTCACTCAAGTGATTAAGACGGAAGTCGACGTCATGCAGTCCCAGCTTGCGCGCAACGGCGTCAGCGTCTTCTATGCGCATGCCAGTTTCCTCGACGCGACGCATGTGCGCGTGGAAAACTCGCGCGGCCAGACCGATTTTGAAGCGCCCAAAATCATCATCGCCACAGGCACTAAGCCGGCCGTTTCGGCCACCGTCGCCATCAACGGAACTTCCATCATCAATAGCGACCAGATTCTGCAGATGCCCGAGATTCCCAAGACCTTCATCGTAGTGGGCGGCGGGGTGATCGGCGTGGAATACGCTTGCATGTTCGCGATTCTGGGCTCGCGCGTCATCCTGGTGGAGAAGCGCCCGCGCCTGCTGGAATTCGCCGATAACGAAATGGTGGAGGCTCTCTCTTATCACTTGCGCGATCACCGCGTCACCATGCGCCTGAACGAAGAGGTGGCGAGCGTGGAATCGGTTTCCGGAAACGGCGTGGTGGCGAACCTCAAGAGCAACAAGCGCATTTCCGGCGACGCGCTGCTCTACGCCGTGGGACGCCAGGGCAACGTGGATGAGTTGAACCTCGCCGCCGCGGGCCTGGAAGCCGATAACCGCGGCCGCATCACGGTGGATGAGGAATTCCGCACCAAGGTTCCGAACATTTATGCGGTGGGCGACGTGATCGGTTTCCCCAGTCTCGCGTCGGTTTCCATGGAGCAGGGACGCATCGCCGCGGCCAACGCTTTCGGCATCAAAATTCACTCCAACCCGGCGACCTACCCCTACGGCATTTATACCATTCCCGAGATTTCGTTCATCGGCAAGACCGAAGAGCAACTGACCGATGAAGACGTTCCCTACGAGGTCGGTGTGGCGTACTATCGCGAGACCGCGCGCGGCCAGATTCGCGGCGACACTACCGGACGCCTGAAGCTCATCTTCCACCGCGAGACGCGCGCGATGCTGGGAATCCACATCATCGGCGAAGGCGCGTCGGAGTTACTGCACATCGGGCAGGCCGTGCTTATTCTGAACGGCACTATCGATTACTTTGTGGAAACCGTATTCAACTATCCCACGCTCGCCGAATGTTACAAGATGGCCGCGTTCAACGGCGTCAATAAATTGAGGCGATTCGAACCTGGAACATAGTCGGTAGCGTATGCTTTAGCTTGCCCACTACTTACATTCAAAAACCGGAGAAGCCACCGGATGATCGCCGGCCACATTCTGAAACGAAAACACGCAGGTCTTTAACGGCGGCGGAATGTTTGTAACGATAGTTGCGGGCGTTCCCAGGTACCTGCACCGCAGGAACAGATTCATGTCACGATAGTCCGCAAGCTTCCAGGTCTCCCGCACTTTGTTGCCTGCTGTCTGCGTATCGTCTGGCGCCAGGTCGTACTCCCGCTTGCCGGGCGTTCCATTGTAAATGGAGGGTCTCTCGAACTTATGCTCGGATTTGGCGCTCTCCGCCTGCCACGGCGCCGCAGCGGACGCCGCGGCTGTAACCGTGATCGATGCAGGACAAGTCAACGGCGTAGGGACCGTAGCGCTCTGGCTCGAAAGAATCGATTGCGCGGCCATGAGGAATCCGGCCGCAAGTAACAGCCGCCTACTCGACAACATAGAACCGACTCCCATCGTTCACCGCCAGGCCGGCGCCATTCCGGAAGTGGATCGTTCTTTGGTGTACCGGCTGGCCGAGCCATTGATCGTAGACGTCTAAGCCTTGCCCGGCAACCTGCGAAACGTAGATCGCCCCATGCGACCGCCCATCCGTATGGTTGCCATAGGTCCCTGTCGGGTCAAAGGTCGCAATCGCCGTGCCCTCGGGAATCGTCATATCTCCAGCCACTAAGCGCCCGCGCTTCCATCCTGCGGTATTAGGCGTCTTAGCCGCCAACTCGACAAATGCGACACACTGGCCGGTACCGATCGCTCTGCCAAGATAGTTCTGCTGGATGTCGGACACACTCGCCGCATAAGACATGATCGCCTCAGCTTATCATGGTCCGGATAATCAGACCCCAGTTACCCTTTCTCCGGACCTCGGCAGTGTCTCCGAGGGCGGCTTTCACCAGATCGATCTCGTGAAGCTCAAATCCGCTTGCCAGCAAAACGCCATTGGGTCGCAACACACGCAGCAGATCCGGGGCCAAGGCGAT